>Ga0307515_10000902_pt1 | contig 68371 bp, 62 predicted proteins | sample 17_EM_MG_FD_194513 | JGI IMG/M metagenome (GOLD analysis project Ga0307515, IMG submission 194513) | Populus trichocarpa ectomycorrhiza microbial communities from riparian zone in the Pacific Northwest, United States - 17_EM | ecosystem: Host-associated > Plants > Roots > Unclassified | place... | reverse complement strand
GATGGACAAGATCATCGCGGCTTGCAAGCAGACGGGCGCACAAGCCGTGCACCCGGGCTACGGCTTCCTCAGTGAGAACGAAGAGTTCGCACGACGCGTCGAAGAAGAGGGCATCGTCTTCATCGGGCCAAAGCACGCGTCCATCGCCGCGATGGGCGACAAGATCGCGTCGAAGAAGCTCGCGGCCGAGGCCAAGGTGAGCACGATTCCTGGGCACAACGCGGCCATCGGAACGGCGGCGCAGGCGGTCGAGATTGCCAAGGGCGTGGGCTACCCGGTGATGATCAAAGCCAGCGCGGGCGGCGGCGGCAAAGGCTTGCGCGTGGCCTTCAACGACAAGGAAGCCTTCGAAGGCTTCACCGCTTGCCAGAACGAGGCGCGCAACAGCTTCGGCGACGACCGCGTGTTCATCGAGAAGTTCGTCGAGGAGCCGCGCCACATCGAGATTCAGGTGCTGGGCGATGCGCACGGCAACACGGTGTATTTGTGGGAGCGCGAGTGCTCCATTCAGCGACGCCACCAGAAGGTGATCGAAGAAGCGCCCAGCCCCTTCCTCGACGACAAGACGCGCAAGGCCATGGGCGAGCAGGCGGTGGCGCTGGCCAAGGCGGTGAACTACCAGTCGGCCGGCACCGTGGAGTTTGTCGTCGGCAAGGACAAGAGCTTCTACTTCCTCGAGATGAACACGCGGCTGCAGGTGGAACACCCGGTGACCGAAGGCATCACCGGGCTCGATCTGGTGGAGCTGATGATCCGCGTGGCGGCCGGAGAGAAGCTGCCGTTCACGCAGAACGAGATCAAGCGCGAAGGCTGGGCGATGGAGTGCCGCATCAATGCGGAAGACCCGTTCCGCAACTTCCTGCCGTCGACCGGGCGCCTGGTGAAGTACGCGCCGCCGCCCGAAGTGGATGGCGTGCGTGTGGACACGGGCGTGTACGAAGGTGGCGAGATCCCTATGTACTACGACTCGATGATCGCCAAGCTCGTCGTGCACGGCAAGGACCGGCTGGACGCCATCACCAAGATGCGCGGGGCGCTCAATGCGTTCGCCATTCGCGGCATCAGTTCCAACATTCCGTTCCAGGCTGCGCTGCTCGCGCACCCGAAGTTCGTGGCGGGCGACTTCAACACCGGCTTCATCGCCGAGCACTATGGCAAGGGTTTTTCGGCCGAGCACGTGCCGCACGACGATCCGAAGTTCTTGCGCGCACTGGCCGCCGTGGCCAACCGCAAGCACCAGGAGCGCGCCACGCGCATCAGCGGGCAGATGCCGGGGCATGAGTTCCAGGTGGGAACCGAGTTCGTGGTCGTCACCACGCTGGGCGAAGGTGAGTTCGAGCAGTTGCCCGTCAGCGTCACGCCCCAGGGTTCAGGCTACGACGTGATGCTGAGCGACAAGGCCTACTGCATCGAACTGCATTCGAACCTGCGTGACATCGTGATTCGAGGCACGGTCGATGGCGCACCGTTCTGCGCACAGATCGAGCGCGTGGGCCTGGCTTACCGCGTGTCGCACAACGGCACGCAGATCGAAGCCAAGGTGCTGCCACCGCGCATGGCGCAGCTCAACGAACTGATGCCGTTCAAGGCGCCCCCCGACCTGTCAAAGTTCCTGCTCTCCCCGATGCCGGGTTTGCTGGTCGATGTGACGGTGACGCCGGGCCAGAAGGTGCTCGCCGGCGAGAAGCTGGCCGTCATCGAGGCGATGAAGATGGAGAACATCTTGCTCGCCACGCAAGATGGTGTCGTGGCTGAGGTCTCCGCCGCAAAAGGCGAAAGCCTGTCGGTCGATCAAGTCATCATCCGATTCGAGTGACACATGAGCACACGACCGTTCAAGGTTCTCGGCATTCAGCAAGTGGCCATCGGTGGCCCGAGCAAGGAGCGCCTGCGCACGCTGTGGGTCGACAAGCTCGGGCTCGAGGTCACCGGCAACTTCGTCAGCGAACGCGAAAACGTCGACGAAGACATCTGTGCGATGGGCAAGGGCGCTTTCAAGGTCGAAGTCGACCTGATGCAGCCGCTAGACCCCGACAAGAAGCCCGCGGTGCACACCACGCCGCTCAACCACGTCGGCTTGTGGATCGACGACCTGCCCAAGGCGGTGGAGTGGCTCACCGCAAACGGTGTGCGTTTCGCACCCGGCGGCATCCGCAAGGGCGCGGCGGGTTACGACATCTGCTTCGTGCACCCCAAGAGCAACGACGAGTTCCCGGTGGCGGGCGAGGGCGTGCTGATCGAGCTGGTGCAGGCGCCGCCGGAGATCGTCGCGGCGCTCGGCGTCTGAGCGCCGGACTGTTAATCCGTAAGTCCCTGGTTCGAGCCCAGGTCGAGGAGCCATAAATTGTACGGCGTAGCCGGTTAGCGCCGACTACCCTCTCGCTTTCCACTTGGCTGGTGTAAGCGCGGGGGTAAGCAGTTTTGGGAATTGGCCTCTACTCGAACTGAGCGCCTTGCCACCCGCTAGGAAGTTCCGCGCCAAACACGGCCGTTAACCACAACCGAGCTTCTGAGTGAAGGCGGTTCGCTTTGGCGTCGCCCGACAGCAGGCCATCGAAGTACGTAGCGTAGGCCGCAAAGTTCACGTCGACTATGTCATTCCGAAGCCTCTCCGGACTCGCAGCTTCAGCCCCACCCCGCGCCGCCCAGTCCAGCATCAGCAGATGCATGCAGAGTGCCGCGCGAAAAATGTAGGTGTTGGGCAACTCCTCTGTCGGGGGGCGGGTCAGCACTCTGGGGTGCTCAGTGAATGCCAAGGTCGCCACTTGAATAATGTGAAAGATGGCCTTCCTCACGAACTCAGTTGAATAGACGTCACCCTGTCGAACTGCTCGACGTTCGGCCTTCGAGTACGACAGCGCGGCATTTGTAAAGGCCCTGCCGGTCTTCTCCGCATCGGTACGCATACGACTCAGGTGAGCTGTAGCCTCGTGCCCAAAGTCCAGAAGCTCTGCTTCGAGGCGTTTGTTCCCGGCTTGGGCCCTTCGAAGGTTTGTTGCATACGTTGGAAAGCCAGCCGTTTGCGCTTCATGAATCAGCCTGCGCTGCAAGCCTGCGTGGCGCCCTCTCAGCCCGCAGACTACAAGCGTGCTCTTAAGAACTTGGACTTGCCTAGGGTACTCGGCGAGAACTGCCATCGACTTGTAGATGCTCGCGAGCGTATCGCCCTTGTATGCCTCCATCGCGGCATAGTCCGTAAGGATTGCGATATTGGAGGGAGACGCGCTCAGGAAGCGGCGCAGCCTATCGCTCTGTGGCGTGTCCTGCAACTGATTGCTGTCTACTACGAGCTTCACTTCGGGCTCCGCATAAGAACACCAACTCTAGCTGGCGCAGTTGAAGCCGGACAAGGCTGCCTTGGTTCAGGTCCGCCACGTTGAGCCTTTTCACAAGGGCAGCGGTGAGCGCCTCTTCGAGTCCAGCGCTGTGGTTCACGCAAAGAACGCCTTGGCCAGAGCATGTATCGCCGGCGCTCGGCTGAACGGCTCAGCCGGCAGGCGGTGCGTCGTAGCCTTCGATGATGATGAGGTCGGCGGTCGACGCCGGCTGCCGCAGCGGCAGCACGGCCTGGTACTCAGGCGATTTCCAGCAGTCCAGTGCGGCCTGGTAGCTCGGGAACTCGATCACCACATTGCGGCTGCGGCTGGTCCCCTCCATGGTCTCGAACCGGCCGGCGCGCACCAGGATGCGGGCGCCGAACTTGGCGAACGGCACGGCATTGGCGGCCACGTACAGCTTGTACTGTTCGGGGTCGGTGACTTCGATGCGCGCGATCCAGTAACCCTTGGCCATGGCTTTCTCCTTGTGATGCGGGTCAGCCAGCGGGCGGGCCCTTGAGTTCGACGACGTTGCCTTCGGGGTCGCTGAGGTAGATCGAAGGGCCTTCGCCTTCGGCGCCATAGCGGGATTCGAGCGGGCCTGCGGTGATGCCGAACGCGTCGAGTTCGCGGCGAATGGTCGGCTCGTCGAACGGCTCGACGCGAAAGCACAGGTGATCGAGGTTGCGGCCCTCGCGCCCCGGTGGAGCCCCGCCCATGCGGCCGAGCTTGCCGTCGACCGGCACCAGGTCGACGATCGAGCGGCCGGCTCGCAGCTGCACCAGCCCGATCTCGTCTTGCCGGCGCTCGACGGTACAGCCCAGCGCGTCGCAGTAGAACGCAAGCATCTTGTCGAGATCGACCACGCGCAACACCAGATGGTCGATCTCGCGGATGCGAATCATGGCGGGCCTGGGGTCGAGGTCAGACAGCCACCGGCGCCTTGATCGCCTCGTGGTGCACATAGTCCAGCACCTCAAAGTCTTCGAGCTGGTAGTCGAAGATCGATTCGGGTCGGCGCTTGATGCGCAGCGTGGGGTACGCATGCGGCTGGCGCGAGAGCTGCAGCTTCACCTGCTCGGTGTGGTTGCTGTAGATGTGGCAATCGCCACCGGTCCAGATGAAGTCGCCGACCTGCAGATCGCATTGCTGCGCGAGCATGTGCGTGAGCAGCGCGTAGCTGGCGATGTTGAACGGCACCCCGAGAAAGATGTCGGCACTGCGCTGGTAGAGCTGGCAGCTGAGCTTGCCGTCGGCGACGTAGAACTGGAAGAAGGCGTGGCATGGCATCAGCGCCATCTTCGACAGCTCGGCCACGTTCCAGGCGCTCACGATGATGCGGCGCGAGTCGGGGTTGGTCTTGAGGGCCTTCACCACCTCGGCGATCTGGTCGATGTGGCCACCGTCGGGCGTAGGCCACGAGCGCCATTGCACGCCGTAGACGGGGCCGAGGTCGCCGTTGGGCGCGGCCCATTCGTCCCAGATCGTCACGCCGCGCTCTTGCAGCCAGGTGGCGTTGCTGTCGCCGCGCAGGAACCACAGCAGCTCCAGGATCACCGCCTTGGTGAAGACCTTCTTGGTGGTGACGAGCGGAAAGCCTTCATTCAGGTCGAAGCGCATCTGGTGGCCGAACACGCTCTTGGTGCCGGTGCCCGTGCGGTCGGCCTTGAACACGCCGTGCTCGTGCACGTGGCGCATGAAATCTTCGTACTGTGAGCGGATGGGGCGGGTCATGCGGGCTCCGGAAAAGCGGCCCGCAGATTATCTCAGGCAGAAAAAAAGGGCGCACTGTGTGCGCCCTTGATGAGAGAGGGGAACGATCAGGACTGGCCCGGTTCGCGGATGAACATTTCCACGCGGCGGTTGCGTGCGCGGCCGGACTCGGTGTTGTTGTCGGCGATGGGTTCGCGCTCGCCGCGGCCGGCGGTGTCGATGCGGCTGGCGGCCACGCCGCGCCCGGCCAGGTAGTTGCGCACGCTCTGCGCGCGCTCCAGCGAGAGCGGGTTGTTGATCGCATCGGAACCGGTGCTGTCGGTGTGGCCGACGATGCTCAGGCGGGCGTTCGGGTCGTCACGCAGGCTGTTGGCAAACGGGTCGAGCACGGCACGCAGCTCGGGCTTGATGTTGGCGCTGTTCACGTCGAACGAGATGTCGTTCGGCACGTTGAGCTTGAGCTGGTTGTCGGCCGTGCGGGTCACTTCGACGCCGGTGCCCTTGGTGGCCTGTTCCATCGCCTGCTTGCGTTCTTCCTGGCGTTTGGACCAGATGTTGCCGACGACGGCGCCGATCGCGCCGCCCACCACCGCGCCGGTGCCGCCCCGGCCACCGGTGGCTGCATCAATGGCGGCGCCGCCTATGGCTCCGATGCCTGCGCCTGCGGCCGTTCCTTTTTGTGTGGGGCTCATGGTGTCGCACCCGGCAAGCAGCAAGGAGGCGGCGGCGAGACCGGCAACAACGGAACGAACGGCAACTTTTCTATTCATGATTTCTTCCTTCAAAACGGGAGGGGCACCCGGTTGATCACTTTGGTTGAGCGAGCAACGGGCGTCTGTCAGACACACTCAACGCACTCTGTCGGTTTCGGCCTACAGGCGACACAATTTATTGCTCAAATTGCAGCGCGGCGAGCCGAGCATACAAGCCGCCTGCGGCCGCGAGTTCGGCATGCTTGCCTACTTCGACGATGCGCCCGTGCTCCATCACCACGATGCGATCTGCTCGCTGCACCGTGGCCAGGCGGTGGGCGATGACGAGCGTGGTGCGGCCCTGCATCGCCGACTCGAGCGCGGCTTGCACCATGCGCTCGCTTTCGGCATCGAGCGCGCTGGTGGCTTCGTCGAGCAGCAGCAGCGGCGGGTTCTTCAGCATCGCGCGGGCGATGCTGATGCGCTGGCGCTGCCCGCCCGACAGGCGCACGCCGCGCTCGCCGAGAAAGGTGTTGTAGCCCTCGGGCAGCTCGCGCAAAAAATCGTCGGCGAACGCGGCACGCGCCGCGGCTTTCACTTCTTCATCGGAGGCCGTCGGCTTGCCGTAGCGGATGTTCTCCAGCGCGTTGGCCGAGAAGATCACGCTGTCTTGCGGCACGATGCCGATGCGCTGGCGCAGCTCGTGCAGCGAGGTGTCTTGCACTGACACGCCGTCGATGCTGACCGTGCCTTCGCTTGCGTCATAAAAACGCAGCAGCAGCTGGAACACAGTGCTCTTGCCCGCACCGCTCGGGCCGACGAGCGCGACGGTTTCGCCGGGCTGCACCTGCAGGTTCACATGTTGCAGCGAAGGATGCTGCGGCCGCGAGGGGTAGCGGAAGGTCACGTCGCGCAGCTCGATCGACGAACCGGCGCGTGTGGCGGGCAGCGTCACCGGGTGAGCGGGCGACTCGATCGGCGAGCGGGCCGAGAGCAATTCCATCAATCGCTCGGTGGCACCTGCTGCGCGCAGCAGGTCGCCGTACACCTCGGACAACACCGCCACGCTGCTCACGAGAATGATCACGAACACCACCGTCTGCCCGAGGTGGCCGGCGGTGATGTCACCGCGCACGACGGCCTGCGTGCCTTGGTACAGGCCCCACAGCAGCGCACCGAAGGTGGCGGTGATGATGAAGGCGACCAGCAGCGAGCGCATGCGGGTTCGGTTCACGGCGGTGGTGAACGCCTGCTCGGTGGATTGGTCGAAGCGCGCGGCTTCGCGCTCTTCCTGCGTATAGCTTTGCACCACGGGAATGGCGTTCAGCACTTCGGCGGCAATGGCGGCCGAGTCGGCCACACGGTCTTGGCTGGCGCGGCTGAGTTTGCGCACGCGGCGCCCAAAGTACAGCGAAGGCAGCACGACGATGACCAGGATGCCCAGCACCTGCGACATCACATAGGGGTTGGTGATGACGAGCATTGCCATCGCACCGATGCCCATCACGGCGTTGCGCAAGCCCATCGACAAACTGGAGCCGACGACGGTCTGCACGAGCGTGGTGTCGGTCGTCAGGCGCGACAGCACCTCGCCGGTCTGCGTGGTTTCGAAGAACTCGGGGCTTTGCTTCACCACGTGGGCGTAGACGGCGTTGCGCAGGTCGGCGGTGACGCGCTCGCCCAACCAGGTGACGGCGTAGAAGCGCGCCGCCGAGAAAACGCCGAGCGCGGCGCCCACGGCAAACAAGGCAAAGAAGTGCTCGCGCAAGGCCATCACCCGCGCGCCCGGGTCGCTGGAGACGAGGCCCTGGTCGATCAGCGACTTCAGTGCGATCGGAAACACCAGCGTGGCGCCTGCGGCGAGCACCAGAAACGCGACCGCCAAGGCCATGTGAATGCGGTAAGGCCGCAAGAAGGGCCACAGCCCGCTGAGCGATCGCACGTTGCGGCCGGGCGCCGGCACGGCGGCGCGTGAAGCCGGGTTGCCGGCCTCGGAAGTGTTCAGGGAAGTCGATGAAGCCATGCCGGAGTCTAGCGGCGGGCGGCTTGCCAAAAGCGCAAGACAGCGTTCACGAATGAGAGCCTTGACATTAATTGCCTAGGCATATAAAGTTCGTGTGCACTGCAACAAACCGATGGTTGCCACCCTCATGTCCCGTCCTCCTCCACCTGCCGATTTCTACCGTCCGAACGAATATGCGTCCGACGAAAGCTTGGGTTATCTGCTGCGCCGCGTGCTGAACAGTGTGAAGCAGGAGATCGACAGGCGGCTGGAGCCGCATGGGCTGACCAATGCCCAATGGGAGCCTCTTTTCAAGCTGAAAAAGACGCACGCTTCGACGGTGGCAGAGCTGGCGCGCGAGATGCAGACCGACCCTGGCGCAACCACCCGTCTCCTCGACAGACTGGAGGCCAAGGGCTTGTGCAAGCGTATCCGTTCGACCGAAGACCGGCGTGTGGTGAACCTCGAACTCACGCCTGATGGGGAGGCGGCAGCCGACAAGGTACCGGCGGCCTTGGCCGACGTGATGAATGCTCATCTGGCTGGGTTCTCCAAGACCGAATGGCAAGCGCTTACCGGTTACCTGCGCCGCATGCTCGCCAATGCCGAAGCTATGCAGGATGCGGCGCCGAACAAAGAAGACCCGACTAGGTAAAGGCCCTTCAAAAGTGCGCCACATTGAATGCCTAAGCAAATAAAGCCCGAACAAGTTTCTAGAAGAAAGACCAAGAACATGTCTCAAGCAACCCACTCTTCCACGTGCCGGCACGTCCAGGCGTTGCCCACGGTCACCGCCCTCGTTGTGGCGCTGGCGTCCACCCTCGTGCTCACGCTGGCCGGCTGCGCCAGCACCGCCGGCATCAGTGCGCCGCATGCCAAGGCGGTGGCGCCTGCTGCCTTGGGCGTGAGCGACTCGAGCGCTGCTGCCACCGTCGGTGCCGACTGGTGGCAAGGCTTCGGCGACAGCGGCATGTCCAACCTGATCACCCACGCGCTCGACGGCAGCCCCAGCCTCAAGGTGGCGCAGGCGCGCCTGGCGCGTGCGCAGGCCAATGCAGACACGGTGCGCTCGGCCGATGGCCTGCAGGTTAATGGTTCGTTCGAGGCGACCCGCCAGCTCTTTTCGGGCAACAGCATCTACCCGCCGCCACTGGGCGGCGAGATCTATGAAACCGGCACGCTGCAGGTCGGCGCTTCGTGGGAGTTCGACTTCTTCGGCCGCAACCGCCGCGCACTCGACGCCGCCATCGGTGCCCAGCGCGCCGCCGAGGCCGATGCGCAAGCCGCCCGCGTGATGCTGGCCAGCAATGTGGCGCGCAGCTACGTGCAGCTCGCCCGCCTGATCGACCAGCGCGACGTGGCCAAGCGCTCGCTGGCGCAACGCGATGAGATCCTCACACTGATCCGCCAGCGCGTGGACGCCGGCCTCGACACCAAGGTCGAGCTGCGCCAGGGTGAAGGTGCGCTGCCCGAAACCCGCGCCCAGCTCGAAGCGCTCGAAGAGCAGATCACGCTGGCCCGCCACTCGCTCGCAGCGCTGACGGGCCAGGGCCCGCAGGCGCTCGACCAGCTCACGCCGCAATTGCAGGCTGTGCAAGCCGTGCCGCTGCCCGCCAACGTGCCGGCCGACCTGCTGGGTCGCCGCGCCGACATCAGCGCCGCGCGCTGGCGTGTCGAAGCCGCAGGCAATGACGTGGCGAGTGCCAAGGCCCAGTTCTATCCCAACGTCAGCCTGACCGCGTTTGCCGGCTTGTCGAGCATCGGTCTCGATCGCCTGTTCAAGAGCGGCAGCGAGCAATGGGGCGTGGGCCCGGCGATCCACCTGCCGATCTTCGACTCGGGCCGCATCCGCTCCAACCTGCGTGGCAAGTCAGCCGACCTCGATCTCGCGGTGGAAACCTACAACGCCGCCGTGATCGATGCGGTGCGTGACGTGGCTGACCAGATCAGCTCGCTGCAGTCGATCGCCCGCCAGCAGACCGAGCAGGTGCAGGCACAAGCCGCGGCCGAATCGGCCTACGACATTGCGGTGCAGCGCTACAAGGCCGGCCTGGGCACCTACCTCACGGTGCTCAATGCCGAGGCCAGCGTGCTGGGCCAGCGCCGCTCGGCGACTGACCTGAAGGCCCGCGCCCTCGACACCCAGGTCGCGTTGATCCGTTCGCTGGGTGGCGGTTACGCCGCCGAGGGCACGCGCACCGCCTCCGTCCGCTGATCCGCCGAATTTCACAGCCAGACAACAAACACCGCTTTCCGGAGAACAACCCATGAACGCCCCCCAAACCACTCCCGCCGGCAACCCGAACCGCAAGAAGGCGCTCAGCGCCGTGGCCGGCCTCGTCGTCGTGGCCGGCATCGCCTACGCTGCTTACTACGCGCTGGTGCTGAACCACTACGAGTCGACCGACAACGCCTATGTGCAAGGCAACGTCGTGCAGCTCACGCCGCAGATCGGCGGCACCGTGTTGGCCATCAAGGCCGACGACACCGACTTCGTCAAGGCCGGCCAGCTGCTGGTCAAGCTCGACCCGGCCGATGCGCAGGTCACGCTCGACCAGGCCGAAGCCCAGCTCGCGCAGACCGTGCGTGAAGTGCGCACCCTGTTTGCCAACAACTCGACGCTGAAGGCGCAGATCGCCCTGCGTGAGGCCGACCTGGCTCGCGCACAAAGCGACGTGGCTCGCGCGCAAGACGACGTGTCGCGCCGCAGCCCGTTGCTGGCCTCCGGCGCGGTTGGCAAGGAAGAGTTCAGCCATACCAGCTCGCAGCTGTCGGTAGCCAAGAGTGCTGTCGCGGCGGCGCAATCGGCCGTCGAGGCCGCGCGCGAGCAGCTGATCTCCAACCAGACGCTAACCGACAACACCTCGGTCGAGCAGCACCCCAACGTGCTGCGTGCCGCCGCGCGTGTGCGTGAAGCGGCGCTGGCCGTCAAGCGTGCCGACCTGCTGGCACCCGTCGACGGCTACGTCGCCAAGCGCAGCGTGCAGCTCGGCCAGCGCGTGCAGGCCGGTGCGCCGCTGATGTCGGTGATCGCGCTGAACCAGGTCTGGGTCGATGCCAACTTCAAGGAAAGCCAGCTGCGCAACCTGCGCATCGGCCAACCGGTGAGCCTCGTCGCAGACATGTACGGCAAGAAGGTCGAATACCACGGCCGGGTCGACGGTCTCGGTGCCGGCACGGGCTCGGCGTTTGCGCTGTTGCCGGCGCAGAACGCCACCGGCAACTGGATCAAGGTGGTGCAGCGCCTCGCGGTGCGCGTGACGCTCGACCCGAAGGAAGTGTCGGAGCACCCGCTGCGCGTGGGCCTGTCGATGGACGCCAAGGTCGACGTGAGCGACACCAGCGGCAAGGCACTCGCCGACGCACCGCGTGCCAGCAGCACGGTGGTCGGTGAAGTGGCCGACCCGAGCAGCAACGCTGCCGACGAGCAGGTGCGCAAGATCATCGCCGCCAACCTCGGCCGCGCCGTGCGCAGCGCGCCGGCCAAGGCACAGACCCAGACCGCCTCGCAGCCCGGCGTGGGCGGGCAGGCGTCGAGCGGCTCGACGCTGGCGTCCTCGGGCAGCACCCGCACGCCCGCGCTGACCGCTCTGAAGTAAAAACAGAATCACCCGAGAGGCTGAGCCATGTCGTCCACCACCGCGGCGCTGCCCGGCTCGCCTTCGGGCGAGAGCGCACCCGCCGCTCCCCCGCCGCCTGCGCCGCCGATGCGCGCGCCGGCCTATCCGCCGCTGACCGGCAGCCAACTGGTGCTCGGCACCGTGGCGCTGTCGCTCGCGACCTTCATGAACGTGCTCGACAGTTCCATCGCGAATGTGTCGATCCCTGCCATTGCCGGCGACATGGGCGTGAGCCCGGCGCAAGGCACCTGGGTCATCACCTCGTTCGGCGTGGCCAACGCGATCTCGGTGCCGCTGACCGGCTGGCTCACGCAGCGCTTCGGGCAGGTGCGGCTGTTCACCGCCAGCATCGTGCTGTTCGTGATCGCGTCGTGGCTGTGTGGCCTGGCGCCCAACATCGAATCGCTGATCGCCTTCCGCGTGCTGCAAGGCCTGGTGGCCGGGCCGATGATCCCGCTCTCGCAAACCCTGCTGCTGGCCAGCTACCCTGCGGCGAAAGCCGGGGTGGCGATGGCGATGTGGGCGATGACGGTGCTGGTGGCGCCGGTGGTCGGGCCGCTGCTCGGCGGCTGGATCACCGACAACATCTCATGGCCGTGGATCTTCTACATCAACATCCCGATTGGCTTGCTGGCTGCGCTTGTCACCTGGTCGATCTATCACAAGCGCGATCCGGGGCCGCGCAAGGTGCCGCTCGACTTCGTGGGCCTGGGCCTGCTGGTGCTGTGGGTGGGTTCGCTGCAGATCATGGTCGACAAGGGCAAGGAGCTCGACTGGTTCAACTCCGGCCAGATCATCACGCTGGCGGTGCTGGCGGTGGTGGGGTTCCTGTTTTTCCTGGCCTGGGAGCTCACCGAGAAGAACCCCATCGTCGACCTGCGCCTGTTCGCGCGGCGCAACTTCTGGCTCGGCACGGTGTCGCTGTCGGTCGCTTACGGCGTGTTCTTCGGCAACGTGGTGCTGATGCCGCTGTGGCTGCAGCAGTACATGGGCTACACCAGCACCTGGGCCGGCATTGCGCTGGCGCCGGTGGGCGTGCTGGCCATCGTGCTGTCACCGTGGGTGGGCAAGAACGTCGGCAAGATCGATCCGCGCAAGCTGTCGACGGTGGCGTTCATTGGCTTCGGCATCGTGCTGTACATGCGCTCGCGCTTCAACGTGCAGGCCGACTTCGGCACCATCCTGATCCCGACGATCCTGCAAGGCGCGGCGATGGCGTTCTTCTTCATCCCGCTGCAGGCCATTGTGTTCTCTGGCCTGGCGCCGCAGCAGATGCCGGCGGCGGCCGGCCTGAGCAACTTCGTGCGGATCACCGCGGGCGCCATCGGCACCTCGATCTTCACCACGGCCTGGGAGAACCGCGCGGTGATGCACCACGCGCAGCTGACCGAGACGCTGACGAGCACCAACAACGCCGCCACGCTGACGCTGAGCCAGCTGGGCGCGGCGGGCTACAGCAACGACCAGGCGCTGGCCACCGTCAACCGGCTGCTCGACCAGCAGGCCTACACCATGGCGGCGACCGACATCTTCTGGCTCTCGTCGATCATCTTCATCACGCTGATCGGGCTGGTGTGGTTCGCCAAGCCGAAGATGAATGCAGGTGGGGCTGACGTGGGCGGCGCGCATTGACCAGCGCGGCGCAAAGAAGCTGATGAGCGAGCCGGCCGAGTGCCGGCTCGTTTGTTTCAGGCTGCTGCGGGTTGAGCCTGGATGTCGAAGCGGTTGCTGAAACCGTCGACGAACTGCCGGGTCTGGCCGGGGCCGCTGCGGCGGGCCGAGGCCAGCGCGTCTTCGGCGTAGGCCATCACCTCGTCGAGGGTGGCGCCGTTGGCCGGCCACACGGCCGAGCCGACGCAGGCGCAGATGCGCAGGTTGCTCAGGGTTCGCCACGAGAACGGGCGCTTCAGATCGGCCAGCACGCGGTTGGCCAGCGTGCGGGCGAATGCGGCTGATTCTTGGCCAGGGCAGGCCACCAGCAGCGCGAATTCCGCGCCGTGCAGCCGCATCACGATGTCTCTTTCACGCGCCAGGTGGCGCAGGCGCTTGGCCACCTGCTGCAGCACCTGGTTGGCGGCATGGCTGCCGTAGCGCTGGGTCACGGCGTCCAGCCCGTCGACGCCGATGCGCAGGATGCAGGCTTCGGTGCCGCCGGCACGCAGCGCGTCCAGCAGGCCTTCGGCGTTGTCGTTCAGGTAGTCGCGGCTGGCGAGGCCGGTAAGGGTGTCTTGGTGCGTCTTCAGCGCCAGCGGCGGCAGCGTGATGGCTTCGGCCGTGGTGCTCGCGTGGCCCGGGAAGGCGAGGGGTTCGTTGGCATCGGTGCGGCGGCGTGCGGAGACCGGAGGTTCCAGTTCGTGCAGCTGCAGCGGGCGTGGGCGGCTCAGCACGGTGGCCACTGTGCGGCGGCCATCCAGCCGGGCGATGGCGCTGGTCAAACCCGCCCAAGCACTCGCCAGCATCCGCGTGGCGGTGTGCAGGGGCTTTTCGCGATCGGGAGACGCAGTGTTCATGGCGGTGGGCACGGGTGGGGTTGTCTCGTGCGCGTGGTCGATTTTGATCAGATCCTTGGCCGGCCAGCGCGTGAAAAAGCGCCGTTTCCCTAGCGTTTTTCATGCCATGCCGATGATGCCACTAGATCACAACGTGAGCGGCTGCGCGTAACCGGTCATTTCAAGGTAACCGCGGCCGACATGTTTTCCTTGGGTGTCGAGCAGCTCGCTCAGGCCTTCCCAGTAGAAGGCGCCGGTGCTGCCGCGGCTGTCGAGCTCCTGGGCGTCGAACAGGGCGTGGACGCGGTGTTCACCGGCGGGTGTTTGCACCGTCCACTCCACCGGGTAGCTGGCGCGTGAGCCGGGGCTCAGCCAGCGTCGGCCTGGGCTGAAGCGCACCTCGTCGGGTGCGAAGCTGCGCACCGTGCCGCCGGGCGACCGCAAGCTGCCGCCCGCGAAGAGTGCAGAACCGTCCGCACGGCGCAGGCGGAAGGCGGTGAGAGCGCTGCCGTCGTCGAGGTTGATGCCGATCCAGTCCCAGCCCACCGCCTGCGGATCGAGCAGGTTTTCGCTCCATTCGTGGTCGAGCCAGGCGCGGCCTTGCACCGACAAGGCGCGGCCGTCGAGCGTGAGCATGCCTGTGGCAGCGAGTTGCGGCTGGCTGTAGTAATGGCTGGCCTGCTCGGGGCGGGGGCCCTTGCGCGAGAAGCCGGCGTTGCCTTGCAACAGCAGCGGCTGGGTGCTGGCCAGCGCCAGGTCGAGGCGGAAGCCAGCGTTGTCGCTGGCGATCTGCGTGCGATAGCGGCTGGCGTCGACTGGGCCTTCGCGCGTTAACAACCAGTCACGCAAGGTCACATGCGTATCACCCTGCGCCGCTTCGGCGATGCCGAAACCGGCGCGTGCCAGCCGCTGGTCGTGGCGCTGCTTGCCGGCCTGCACGTCGCTCAGCGCAGCGTGCGCCGACACGACCTGCCGGGCGGCAAAGCGGCTGGCGTTCTCGGTTGCCACCCCCGTGCGCGAGCGAAAGAAGGTGACCTGGAATCCGAACAGCCGCTCGCCCGCTTGCAGGGCGCCGGTGAGGTACCACCACTCAGTGCGGGTGTCCGGGTGAGCCCCGAAGTCGGCCGGGAAAGCCAGCGTGCGCGGGGCGATTTGCGCGGCTCGCGCATACCACCCAGGCGCTAGTGCGGCCAGAGCCCCCAAGACATGTCGGCGTTTCATCTGGGCAAGCATCGCATGGCAGACGACAATGCAGGGTTGCCGTTTCCTTCACCCGATGACCGACTTTTCCCTGCCCGAAGACTTTGACCTGGGCGAACACTTCGACCACCGCACGCTCACGTCGGCCATGGGTCTCAAGCCGCAGCAGGCCGTGCTGTCGATGCAGATCGACGGGCCGCGGCTGAACACGCGCACGCAAGGCTCCGGCCCCACCGCCTACCAGCAGAGCATCCACTGGGTGAATGACCGCCGGCTCGGGCCCCGCCTGGAAGGCCGCTGTTCCTGCCCGGTCGGCACCAATTGCAAGCATGTGGCGGCGGCGCTGATGGCCTGGGAGGCCCAGCAGATCCGCATCAAGCGCGGCCTGCCCGAAACACCCGGCGTGGCCACGCCGACCTCCCGCCCGCCCGAGCCGCCTCCGCCGGCGATGGTTGAGCTCGGCACGCTGGCCCTGGTGCCGGTGCTGCGCTTGACCACCTGCATCGACGTGGCCTCCGAGGCCTTGCTGCACCACCGCTACGGCTCGACCAACTCGCGCAGCACCACGCTGCGCCAGGGCGCGGCGCAGCTGATCTTTCGCTACCAGCCGCCGACCGGGCGACCGTTCGACTTCCACTTTCCCGCGGGCAATGCCACCACGGCCCTCGGCGAAGTGAACGACCCGACGCGGCCCGGCCGCATCGTGATGGGCCATTTCCAGCGGCAGGCGCAAGCCGAGGCGGCGGCCTTGCGCACGCTGTTCGGCGAGTTGGAGCTGCGGCCGTGGAGCCTTTCGGCCGGCGTGGCGATGGATCGGCTCACACGCTTGCAGAGCGCGCGTTTGCAGTCGTCGGTGCTGCCGGTGGGCGTCGAAGGCAACCCGATGATGCTGGTGCCGCAGCGGCGCGAGCGCTGGCCCGAGCTGCTGGCGCACCACATTCCCGACCTGCAGAGCCGCGGCTGGGCCGTCGAGGTGGTCGATGACTTTCCCTTCGAGCTGCACACGCCCGACGACTGGTCGGTCGACATCGGCGAAGAGCCCGGCGGCAACTGGTTCAGCGTCGGCCTGCAGGTCAACGTCGACGGCCAACCGGTGAACCTGGTGCCGCTGCTGGTGAGCCTGGTGCAGACCGGCTGGCTGCGGCTGGACGCCGCGCTGAGCCAGGGCGACAACAGCGACGTGCTGGTGCCCTGGGCGACCGATGTGCCGGCCACGCCGGGAACGGCCCCGCGGCAACGCCTGCTGCGCCTGCCGGTGAAGCGAGTGGCGCCGTTGATGGACTGGCTGCGCTCGGTCTTCCGCGTGGGTGACAAGGCCACGGCGCTGCGCCTGTCGCGCTTCGACCTGGGCACGCTGGAGGCCTTGTCGTCGGACGTCCAGGTCAAGGCGCCGCCCAGCTTCACCGAGCTGATGACGCAGGTGCGCCTGCTCGGCAGCGGGAAGGCGCTGCCCGAGGTGCCGGTTTCGCCCAAGGTGCAGGCCACGCTGCGCCATTACCAGCTCGACGGCCTGGCGTGGATGGATTTTTTGCGCCGCGCGCGGCTGGGTGGCATCCTCGCCGACGACATGGGCCTGGGCAAGACGCTGCAGGCGCTGGCCTTGTTGCAAGGCGAGCTCGACGCCGGCCGGCTCGACCGGCCCAGCCTCGTCATCGTGCCGACCAGTCTCATCGGCAATTGGGAGGCCGAGGCGCGTCGCTTCACGCCCGAGCTGAAGATCGTGGTGCTGCATGGCCCGCAGCGTGCCAAGCACTTCAAGCACATCGCCGGCTCGCACCTCGTGATCACCAGCTACCCGTTGGCCATGCGCGACGTGCCGACCCTGGGCGCGCAAGAGTGGCATTACCTGATGCTCGACGAAGCCCAGCGCATCAAGAACGCGCGCAGCCAGGCCGCTTTGTCGGTGAAGGGCCTGAACGCGCGGCACCGCCTGTGCCTGAGCGGCACGCCGCTTGAAAACCACCTGGGCGAGCTGTGGAGCCTGATGGATTTCGTTTGCCCCGGCCTGCTGGGCAGCGAGCCGCAGTTCCGCGAGCACTACCGCACGCCCATCGAGCGGCGCCAAGACACCGCGCAGGCGGCCAACCTCGCGCGCCGCGTGCGGCCGTTCGTGCTGCGCCGTACCAAGCAGCAGGTGGCGCAAGAGCTGCCCGAGAAGACCGAGACGCACCTGCGCGTCGAACTCAGCGGCACCCAGCGCGACCTGTACGAGACCGTGCGCGCCACCATGGACAGCAAGCTGCGCGACGTGATCGCGCAGCAAGGCCTGGCGCGCAGCCAGATCATGGTGCTCGACGCCTTGCTCCGCCTGCGCCAGGTCTGCTGCGACCCGCGGCTCTTGAAGATCGGCGACCCGAACGAGCCCGCCGCGGCGCGGCCGCACCACCCGTCGGCCAAGATGGAGCTGCTGCTCGACCTGCTGCCTACGCTGGTTGAAGACGGCCGCCGGGTGCTGCTGTTCTCGCAGTTCACCGAGATGCTGGCACTGATCGAGATCGAGCTCGCGCGGCTCAAGCTGCCGCACCTCAAGCTCACCGGCGAGAGCAAGGACCGCGGCGCGCTCGTCGAGCGCTTCCAGCAAGGCGAGGTGCCGCTCTTCCTGATCAGCCTGAAGGCCGGCGGCGTGGGCCTCAACCTCACCGCGGCCGACACCGTGATCCTCTACGACCCGTGGTGGAACCCGGCCGTCGAACAGCAGGCCATCGACCGCGCCTACCGCATCGGGCAGGACAAGCCGGTGTTCGTCTACAAGCTGCTGGCCAGCGGCACGGTCGAAGACAAGATGCTCGAGCTGCAGGCGCGCAAGGCCGGGCTCGCGGATTCGCTGCTGTCCGGCGTGGCCAGCGATGCGGGGCTCACCTCGCAAGACTTCGACGAGCTGTTCAAGCCGCTGGGCGCCGAGTAGCAGCACAAGACAGTGAAGCGTCGCATGCCGACGCCTCGATGCGGCGTTTTCCTACAGGCTCCTTGGCCGGGGTTGCAGATCATCGCTTGGGCGTTCTGCGCATCGAGCGCTGAGACGCCCCCTGCCAGGAGAGGAGCGCCATGATCGATCTGCCCAAATTCAGAAGCCAAGTACAAACCGTGGGCCGCATGCTCGCTGACGTCGGCTACGACGCCGAAGACTTCGAGATCAAGTCCGACAACGCCTCGCCGCTGGCGCAGCTCTTTCGCTTGGCCGGCGGGCTCCTCGTGGTGCGCCGCCGCTCCACTGGCGAAGAGCGCTTCTATGCCACCGACACCAACTCGGCCTGGGCCGACACGTTGATGAACGACCTCGCACACGGGGTGCTGGCCGAGCCGAAGAAGACCTTGGACGACGGCTTCCAGCGCAGCTGAACTCCGGCGGCCCGGTGCCGCGCGCCGTGGATGCGTGTGACTGGCTCAGCGCCTGAGCCAGTCGGGTCTTAGGCTGTACTCATGCAGTCCGAGAACACATCCTTCAAAGTCGCCAAGCTCTTTGTCCATAGCGGCGGCCAGGCTGTGCGCCTGCCGGCCGAGTTTCGCTTTGAGGGCGACGCGGTCTACATCCGCCGCGATGCGCGCAACGGCAACGTGATCCTCTCCAGTCGACCCGAGTTGTCGTGGATGGAGTTCATGTGGTCGCGGTATCAGCTGGGCGAGGTGCCGGCCGACTTCCTGGCCGATCGGGTGCAGGGCACGCAGCGCCGCGACGCGCTCGATTCCTGGGTCGAGTGACATGACGCTCTACCTGCTTGACACCAACACCGCCGTGGCCACCATGCGCGGCACGGCCGGGCTCGACAGCCGCCTGCAGCAGTTGCAACCCGACGAGTGGTGCATCTCGGCGATCACCAATGCCGAGATGCGCTTCGGTGTGGCGGCGCGGCCGAAGGCCGTCCAGCTCGAGCGCTACGTCGACGCATTCCTTGCGGTCGCGCGCACCGAGCCGTGGGATGCTGCCTGCGCCGAATTTCACGCGCTGGTGCGCGCACAGCTGCGCGCCAAGGCACAGGTGCTGGGTGATTTCGACGAGATGATCGCCGCGCATGCGCTAGCGCTGGGCGCGGTGCTGGTCACCGACAACCTGCGCCACTTCAAGCGCGTGGATGGCTTGCAGATCGAGAACTGGATTCGCGTGTCGTAGGCGTGTTGCTGGCGCTACTGCTGCACGCCGGTCATCCAGGCCTTGCGGATGAGGGCGCCGCAGACGGCAGAGGCGTTGCCGCCGCCGATCAGATCGACGCGGGCCACGATGCCGTAGTACGTCTTGCCGGTGTCGACCCAGGGATAGAAACCGAACGCACCCGCACTGCTGAACGCGCCGTCACCGGTCGTGGGGTCGTCTTCGACCCAGTGCCCGACCGAGTAGTGCCAGTCGACATTGGCGGTGATCGGCGTGCGCAGTGCGTCGGTGCAGGTGGTCGGGTTGGTACAGACCTTGTTGCTGCCGAGCAGGGCCGCCATCTTCAACTGGTTGTTGAGCAGTTTGCGCAAGAAGAGCGCGTAGTCGTTGGCCGTGGTCTTCACACCACCGGCCAGCTGGGGCTGGGTGTAGGTGAGGCCGATGTCGGTGCCGAGTTGGGCGCGGACCTCGGCGGCCAGGGTTGCATTGACCAGCGTGCCCAGATCCATGCCGGGCGCCGGCAGGCTGGCGTGCTTTTGCATATGGCTGCCGCTGTAGTAGAACTTGCCATCGGTCGCGGGCACGTAGTCGCCGTTGCCGTCGTGCGTGAGGCACGAGGCGACGGTTTCGTTGTTGGTGCAACCCCCGCTGCTGAAGTTGGTGTAGCCGCTCTGGAAGTGCAGGTACTTGATGTCTTCGGCGGTCAGCACGCCAGCGCGCCGTTCGGCCACATAGGCTCCGTAGAGCCACTTCGAGGCTGAGGCGATGGGCATCGAAGTGCTGGCGGTGTAGGTCGTGCCGCCGGCCGACGCGCTGGCAAGACGCTGGGTCTTGTCGCCAATCTCCCAGTAGAAGGGCTGGATCGCAGTGCACGCGCTGTTCGTTTGCGCGGTGTTGGTGGCAGCCAGCGTACGCGTCGCGGTGTCCGAGCCGCCGGAACCTCCGCCGCAGGCAGCGAGGGCGAGGCTCGACGCGCCGATCAAAAGGAGCAGAAGCTGTTTCGACACGATGCGCATGACGACCCTCATTGCGGCGGTGTTGCTGTGGCACCTTTGTACCAAGTACCGCGAAGGCGATTGTTTCGCCTTCGCAAACCTGGGTGTCAGCATGTCACGGGGATGCGCGCCGGCGTGCGAGCGCAGCTCATGCAACCGACGTGCTCGTCACCTGCCGAGGCCCTTCACGCTGCCGCAATCGGCACCCAGCCAACGCCCCATCTGGTCGACGTTGACGCGCTCGGGCTGGCCGATCACCACGGTGTCAACCACGGCCTGGCTGGTGTAGGCCGTGGGGCTTTGAAAGTTGACAACGGCTTCGCCGCTGGCCGGCGGCGTGGTGCTGCAGGCGAACTTCACCTTCATCGATTTGCTGCCGCGCTCAAGCACCTGCTGCGTGCAGTCGCCGGCCTGTTGCGGCACTTCGCCGCGCTCGGCGTCTTCCTTGCTGATGCAGGCCTGCACCGTGCTCGACTTGTCGCCCAGGCGGATGTTCTGCGCCTTCATCGTCGCTTCGACGGCTTGGCGCTGGTCGGGTGGCAGCATGCTGATGGCGGCCTGCGCCTGTTTCATTGCCGCTTCGGCCCGGCCGCTCTGGCTCTTGAGCGCGATGTTGATCTCCCACAAGCCGGGCTCGATCTTCGGGCCGGTGGTGGTTTGGGCTTGGGCAGCGGGCAGGCTCGCAGCGAGCAATAGGGAAAGCGAGAGCGGGAGAGTCTGTGTTGTCGTCTTCAAATCGATACCTCCGTGGGTTGGCAGCAGCGCCAGTATGCAGATACTGATATCACCGCTGCCCGCATGGTTCCGCCAGAATGGGCGCCCGGTGTTTCTTGAGGTGACGAATGCTCATGTGTGTGTGGCGGCCGCTCGCACTGGGCGTGATGGTGATGCTCTGTGGCGCCGCAGCGCAATCGGCCGACCCGCCTCAGTCCGCGGCAACGCTGGCGCCTCCGTCATCTGCATCTTCACCTTCTGTTCCGTGTGTCGACCGAGCGGCCGAGGCGGCCTCGGCCGTGATCGTTCGCTTGCCGGGCCTGCGCTACACCTGCCTGGCCTTGCGCAATGGGCAGCGCGTGCTGGTCGGGCAGGCCGGGGTGCAGCGCGCTCCCACCGTGCTGCTGGTGCATGGCCTCGGCAACAACGCGCATCGGGATTGGGCAAACGTCATTCCCGCGCTGGTCGGGCAGTTTCATGTGGTCGCTCTCGACCTGCCGGGTTTCGGCGCGTCGGAAGCGTCGCCGCAGGGCTACTCGTTCGAAGCGCTGGGCCATGCCTTGAACGAAGTGCTGGAACAGACAGCGCCCAGCCAGCGTGTGCATGTGGTCGGCCATTCGCTGGGTGGCGCGGTGAGCCTGTATTTCGCCCATGTGCACGCCGAGAAGGTCGACCGCCTGGTGCTGGTCGACGCGGCGGGCATCCTGCTCAAGACGGTGTTTGCCCAGCACGTGGCCAGCATGCGGACGCGGCAGGTCGGCATCGACCCGGTCGATCGTTTTCTCAAGGGCTTGGACGAACGCATCAACAGCCTCAGGCGCAGCGTGTTCAGCGACCTCGACGATCGCTTCGACTTCAGCCGCTGGCTGGCGCAGAACCCCAGCGTGCGGTATGCGCTGCTGGGCCGCTACACGCAGGTCGAGGCCGGCCTGGGCTTGGTCGAACACGACTTCACCGCAGCCATCCGCGAGACCCGGGCGCCGACCACGGTGATCTGGGGCCGCGAAGACCCGGTCGCGCCGCTGCGCACAGGCAACCTGTTGGCCGCACGCCTGCCCGATGCGCGCTTGCGGGTGATCGACGGCGCGGGCCACACGCCGATGCAAGACAACCCGACCACCTTCATGCGCTTGCTGCAGGAGGCATTGGTCTCGCCCCTGTCGCCCAAATACGCCGTCGACGTGCCCGAGGTGTCCAAGGGCAGCGCCAGCTGCCTGAACGAACCCAACCGCAGCTTCAGCGGCTACTACGACAGCATCACGCTCGACAATTGCAGCAACGCGCGCATCAGCGGCGCGAAGCTCAAGCAGCTGACGATCAAGTCGTCGTCGTTGACGATCGAAGACAGCGCGATCGACAGCAGCGACGTTGCGTTCTCGGCGCAGGGCAGCCAGGTCACAGCCACCAGCCTGCGGCTGCGCGGGCGTGTGGCGATTCGTGCTGACGACAGCCGCCTCGACCTGGCCGGTGTCAGCCTGCAGGCCACCGAGCGTGGCGTCGAGATGCTGGCGCCGAGCCGGCTCTACTTCTCGGTGAGCGACTGGCAGGGGACGGACTTCAACGGTGACGCCCACTTCCTTTGGCCCCTGGCCACCGGCCCGCGTTAGGCGCTGCGCGCCGTCAGGGCGGCAGCCGCCCGCGTGCCGCTCACAACTCGCAACACTTGAATCGCCCGGCGGTTGGCCCGGGCCTTGCGGCATATGCATCGGGATCATGCAAGAGGCCAAAGGCCCGCTGATGGGGAAACCGCATGTACAGGGACGAACTTCCGCCACCTTCGCTGGTGCCGGTGCCGAGGGCGCTGGACGTCGTGTCGAATGGCCACGGGCTGCGCAGCAACGACGCTGACTTCGGGCCGCCAGATGGGTCGCTGCCCCGAGCCTCACCCGTCATCGAACACAGCCTTCACTTCAGAGTGAAGGTTGTCTGCAACGAAGCGCAGCTGCTGCGCGTGCAGGCGCTGAGGCAGACGGCCTATGGCCGCCACCTGCCGGCGCAGGCCGCATCGTTCGGCAGTGCCGACCCACTCGATCGATTGGGTGACACCACCATCTTCTTCGCCGAAGACAAGGCGACCGGTGCCGTGGTGGGCTCGGCGCGCATCCAGAGCAACCGCACGGCACCATTGCAGATCGAGCGGAGCATCGAGTTGCCGCCGCAGCGCCAAGGCCAGTTGCTGGCCGAGATCACGCGCCTGTGCGTGCAGCCCGGCTACGACCACCCGGTGCGTCTTGCGTTGGTGAAGGCGAGCCACCTGTATTGCATCGCCACGCAGATCGGCGGTGTGTTGGCCGGTTCGCGCCGCACACTGCTGCGCACCTACAAGAACCTCGGCTTCACCGATTTGTTCGGTGATGAGCGCATGTGCCCGCTGCTGCATGCCGGTGGTTTGCCGCACCGTGTGCTGTTCCGCGACACCGTCACTTCCGAGGCGATGGCACGTGAACGCCGGCACCCCGATCACGACTTCGTGTTTCGCCGCTACCACCCCGACATCGCGATTTTCGAGGCGCTCTCGGCCGCCGTCGCCGCCGGCCTTCGCAACAAGGGTGACGAAGTCTGGCCGCGCGCTGCCTGATTCAGGCAGTTTGCGTCAGGTGGGCAGACAGAATTTCGCGCAGCTGCTCGGTGCTGAACGGCTTGGCAAGAAAGTCGTCCATGCCCGCGGCGCGGCATTGTTCACGGTCTTCGGGGAATACATTGGCCGTGAGCGCGATGAGCGGCAGGCGCGGCAGGCCGTTCTGCAGCTCGTGCTCGCGTATGCGGCGCGCGGCTTCGAAGCCGTCCATCTCGGGCATCTGGCAATCGAGCAGCACCAGGTCGGGCCGCGATAAGCCCATGTGGCACACGCGCTCGACGACGCCGAATCCGTTGACCACGTGTTCGACTTCGAGGCCCAGTTGTGCGAGTGAAGCCTGGGCCACGAGGGCGTTGATCTCGTTGTCTTCGGCCAGCAGCACGCGGCCATGCAAGGGCGCCTCAACGGCTGTCGGCGACACAGCCGCCGGTGCGGAGGCATTCGGCACGCGCACCCGCTTCAGCGGCAACGCCACTTCGAAGGTGGAGCCCGATCCTAGCGTGCTGCGATAGCTGACGGTGCCGCCCATCGCCTCGCAGATCGCGCGGGTGATGCTCAGGCCGAGGCCGGTGCCGCCGAAGCGCCGGGTGTTGGAGCTGTCGACCTGCACGAAGGGCTCGAAGATGCGGTCGAGCGTGGTTGGCGCGATGCCCACGCCGGTGTCTTCCACCCGAATCAGCAGGCCGTCGCCGCCATGGGTTTCGGTGACCCGCAGGCGCACCGTGCCGCGCTCGGTGAACTTCACCGCGTTGCCCACCAGGTTCAGCAGGATCTGGCGCAGCCGGAAGGGGTCCATCACCGCGACGCAAGGCCGCGGCAGGTCGAGCTCGCTGACGAGCGTGAGCCCCTTTTCGACAGCACCCGGCGTGCACATCTCCACCGTGTCGTCGACGAGTTGCGCGAGGTCGATCTGCTGCGGGTGCACGTCGATTCCCTGGGCGCCGAAGCGCGAGTACTCCAGGATGTTGTTGATGAGCCCGAGCAGGTGCTCGCCGCAGCGGCGAATGACGGTCAGCCCGTCGCGTGGTTTGCTCGTTGGCGCGTCGCCCAGCAGCATGCTCGACACACCCAGGATGCCGTGCAGTGGCGTGCGCAACTCATGGCTCATGTTGGCGACGAACTCGTTCTTCGCGCGGTTCTCCATGCGCGCCAACTCGAGCGCCGATGACAGCTGCGCCGTCAGTTGCTCGTTGGTGAAGCGCAGCGTCAGCATCTCCACCACCTGGCGCTCCGAGCGGCGTGTGGCCACCAGCAGCAGCGCGTAGAAGGTGATGATCGAGAACGCGCCGTACAGGCCGAAAGCGTCGCCGCGCGACAGCATCACGATCACGCCTGGCAGCTGCATCGGCGCGGTGTAGGCCACGCAGCAAGGCCAGTCGGCATGCAGCACGAAAGCCGCAACGGTGCTCACGCCGGCCAGCGTGGCGATCACGAGCGTCATCGCGCTCGCGTCGTTGGCGGGGGTCAGGAAGAGGCCGGCCGTGCCCCACACCAACCCGTCCAGGAACAGCATCGCGCGGCCCCAGGCCAGCCAGCTCAGCGAATCGTTTCGGCGGTGCCTGAACATGCGGCCGTGGATGACCCGCGGAATCACCACTGCGATCTTCACGCCGATCCACAACGCAAGCGTTTGCGCGGGAATCGCGCTGTGAAGGTAGAGGACCAGTGCAACGGCGTACGCGGTGGCCGCAAACACCGCCACCGAGGTCTGCTCGAAGATCATCCGCATCTGCGCCACGCGCACCCGCGTGGGAATGTCCGACGCGATGTCGGGCATGGCAAGAGCAGGAGCAGCGGCAGCCATTGGCAAACAATGTACTCGTCTCGGCCTGCGGGGTGGCGCGGGGCGCTGGCGCCCCGCGAAGACCTTCAGCCGAGGAACAACACCGCTGCAATGGCGACGGCAGCCGGCAGCGCCTGCACGTACAGAATCTTCTTCGCAGCGGTGGCGGCGCCGTAGACGCCGACGGCCACGACACCGGCCAGGAAGAACAGCGCCACCGGGCGGCCGGCTGCACCTGTGCCGATGCCGAGGATCAGGCTCCAGATCAGGCCTGCGGCCAGGAAGCCGTTGTAGAGGCCCTGGTTGGCTGCCAGTACCTTGGATGCTGCCGAGAACTCGGGCGTGGTGTTGAACACCTTGCGGCCCTTGGGTGTGTCCCACATGAACATCTCGAGCACGAGAATGTAGACGTGGATCAAGGCCACCAGGCCGACGAGGACAGAGGCAATCAGCATCGTTATCTCCAGCGCGCTGCGCGCCTGATTTGAGAACGCGAGTGTTGCATGGGTGTTGGGCTGGCTCCGAGACTCGGGCTCAGGACAATCCCGGGTGGGGGTGTGCCTTGTCTTCGCACACCACCGCCCGCTCAGGCTGAGGTGTCGAAGCCTTGCGCCGTTCGTGCTTGCATTCGCATGCGGCTTCTTCTCACTGCGTGAGGCTGCTGCCGGGATATCGCCCCGGCGGGCGACCTTCTTTCTTTGCTTCGCCAAAGAAAGAAGGCAAAAGGTCGCGAAGCGGGGGTGCGCTCACTTGGCGAAGCCAAATTACGTGCACACCAAAGGCGACCCCGACGGAGGCGGTCCGGCTCGGGCCGGACTGCTCTGCGGTGCTCGGTGTTTGGGGCCTCGCGCCGAACTCGCTACGCGGCCTGCGGCCCCTGCGCTCAGACAACCGCGCGAAGTCAGTTCACGAAGCGTGCTGCGCACGCGGCCCCAAACCCCTGCGCTCCTCGACGCCGCCGACGGGGCCCAAGAGCAATGCGGTCGTTTGCTTCGCAAACTTTCCCTGTCCAAGCTCGCTTCGCATTGGCGCGAAGCAGCACGTTTCAATCAACCCGCTCGGTACCCGTGATCAGCGCGACGAAGCGGTCGACCCCGATGTTGCCACCCGACAGCGTCACCCCCACCCGCTGACCCTTGAAGCGCTCCCGGTGCAGCATCAACGTGGCTAGTGCACACGCCCCCGATGGCTCAAGCACGATCTTCATGCGCTCGAAGGCGAAGCGCATCGCATCGACGACGATCGGATCCGGCACCGTCAGCACATCGCTCACCAGCGCCTGGATCACCTCGAAGGTGTGGTGGCCAACCGCCTGCGTCTGCTGGCCATCACAGATGGTGCGGGGCACCTCGATGCTGATGATGCGGCCGGCCTGGAGTGACTGCTGCATGTCGTTGCCGCGCTCGGGCTCGGCGCCGTAGACCTTGATGTTTGGCGCCAGGTGCTTGGCGGCCACCGCGCAGCCTGACAGAAAGCCGCCACCACCGGCACAGACGATCAGCGCGTCGAGCGGGCCGGTCTCTTCGAGCAGTTCCAACGCGGCCGTGCCTTGGCCGGCCATCACCGGCAGGTAGTCGAAGGGCGGGATCAGCGTGGCGCCGCGTTCGCCGACCAGGCGGTTGGCGATGGCGGCACGGTCTTCCTTGTAGCGGTCGTAGATCACCACCTCGGCACCGTAGCCGCGCGTGGCGGCCAGCTTCAGCGCGGGCGCGTCGTGTGGCATCACGATGGTGGCCTGGCAACCATGCATGCGCGCGGCCAGCGCAACCGCTTGCGCGTGGTTGCCGGAAGAGAAGGCCACCACACCGCGTGAACGCTGGTCGTCGTTCAAGGCATTGACCGAGTTGTAGGCGCCGCGGAACTTGAACGCGCCCATGCGCTGCAGGTTCTCGGCCTTCATGAACACCTGCAAGCCCAGCATCTCGTCGAGCGTGCTCGAGCGGAGCACCGGCGTGCGATGGGCCACGCCTTGGAGGCGGGCGGCGGCGGTCTGGACGTCACTGAATTGCAGCATGTCTTCTTTCAATCTCGTTTTAGGTCAAGGCTCGGCGGGCCAACTGGCGCCACGCGTCGCTCCACCAGGTGCGGGGTGCGGCAATCTTGCCCGGTTGCATGCAGATCATCTGCGCGCCTGTGTCGCTGCTGACCTGCACCCAGCCGGCCGATTCGACTGTATGCGCCTGCCCGGCGTCGACCGAGACCCGCTCGCGCCACGAGGCATCGGCCATCCAGCGCGGTGACTCGACCACGACAAAATGGCCGCTGGTGCCGACGAACACCGTGCCCGCCTCGGCGCGAAGCCATTGCGATTCGCCGGCGCCAAGGTGCATGCGCTGCCTGATCTGATCCGTGTCCATGACGGTTCACCTGCTCTGTGTTGCGATGGCCCCAGCTTAGGCAGCCGTCGACCTCAATAACAGACACAGCCCCGGCGCTTCTGTTTCGGATCAGAAGCCGTTTGCTCGCGCTGTTATGGCGCTTTAAGCTGTGATCTGTTCCGGTCTGCCTCCCCTCGGGGCACGCATCATGTCCGACATGGATCTGCAACCGCTCTACCAACGCGTGGCCCACCACTACCGCGGCGCCATCCGTTCCGGCGTGCTGACGCCCGGCACGCGCATGCCCTCGGTGCGCTCGCTGACTCGCCTTCACCAGGTGAGCCTGTCCACCGCGCTGCAAGCCTGCCGCAGCCTGGAAGACGAAGGCCTGCTGGAGGCTCGGCCGCGTTCCGGCTACTTCGTGCGCATGCCACGCCGTGCGGCCATTCCGCCAGCGAATGAGCCCGACACCGTGCAGGCACTCGATGCGGCGCAGTACGTCGGCGTGCACGACCGGGTGTCGGCCTTCGTCGCGCAGAGCGAGCGCCACGTCGTGAAGACCGACTTCGCAGCAGCCTATGCCTCGCCAGAGGCCTACCCGGCCGAAGCCCTGAAGAACGCTGCGATCCGCGCCCTGCGGCAGCGGCCCGAGCTGCTGGTCAAGCCGGTGGCGTCGCCCGGCGACCCGCTCCTGCGGGCCGTGCTGGCGCGGCGTGCGCTCGAGGCCGGCATGAGCTTGACCGCCGACGAGATCATGGTCACCCACGGCTGCATCGAGGCGCTCAACGTCGCGCTGCGCGCGGTGGCGCAGCCCGGCGACACCATCGCCGTCGAATCGCCCACCTATTACGGTCTCCTGCAGGTGCTCGAAAGCCTGGGCCTGCGCGCGCTGGAGATTCCCACCAGCCCGCACACCGGCATGTCGATTGAGGCGCTCGAACTCGCGCTGCAGACCCACGAGCGCATTGCGGCTGTGGCCCTGGTGCCCAACTTCCAAAACCCGCTCGGCTGCGTGATGCCCGACGACCACAAGCAGCGGCTGGTCGAGCTGTGCGAGCGCTTCGAGGTGCCGGTGATCGAGGACGACACCTACAGCGCCCTCGCGTCCGACGACGTGCCGCTCAAGGCGGTGAAGGCCTGGGACCGCAGTGGCGGCGTGATCCATTGCGCGTCGCTGCGCAAGATCCTCGCGCCCGGCATGCGTCTGGGTTGGATCAGCGGCGGCCGCTGGCATGCGCGCATCCAGATGATCAAGTACGCGCAGAGCCGCGCCAATGAGGCGCTGCCGCAGCTCATCGCGGCCGAGTTCATCGGCTCCAGCGCCTTCGACCGCCACCTGGCCCGCCTGCGCCGGCAGCTCAAGATCCAGCGCGAGCAGGTGTCCGAATCGATTGCCGCTTGCTTCCCCGAGGGCACGCGCCTGAGCGTGCCCGACGGCAGCCTGCTGCTGTGGGTCGAGATGCCCAAGCCCCGCTCGGCCCAGGCGGTGTTCGAGACGGCGTTGGCGCAAGGCATTCGCGTGGTGCCCGGTTCGCTGTTCTCCAACTCGGGCCGCTTCGACCACTTCATGCGCGTCAGCTGCGGCTACACCTTCGACGAGAAGGCCGAGCAGGCGCTGCGGCAACTCGGCCGCATCGTCGCCGAGGGCTGATCAGGCGCCGCTGGCGTCGGCCTTGCACTGCGCCTGCAGCGCGGCCCAGCCTTCGGGGCCCAGCGCTTCCAGCGTGCGGATGTTGTTCTCGTAGATCGCATCGGCTTGCGGGAACGCGGCCACCGCGCGGTCGACGCTGTCTTCGCGTAGCAGGTGCAGCGTGGGGTAGGGCGACCGGTTGGTTGCGTTGGTCACGTCATCGGCGTCGGTGCCGGCGAACTGGAACTGCGGGTGAAAGCTCGCGATCTGCAGCATGCCTTCGTAGCCGAGTTCTTCCAGCGCTTCGTCGGCCGCGCCAAGAAAGTCGTTGAAGTCGAGAAAGTCATTCAGCACTTGGGGGTGGATCAGCAAGGTGGTGTCCAGCTCGGCCGGGTCAGCGGCGATCAGCCGGTTCATCTCGTCGCGCAATTCGGCCAGCAAGGCGTCCCCATCGGTGGCTTCGCTCACGACATAGCGCACCTGGTTCTTGGTTTGCACGGCCTTGGCAAACGGGCACAGGTTCAGGCCGATCACGGCACGGTCGACCCACGCCTGGGTCTCGGCGAGGGCTTGCGGGGCAGAGGGAATCATCAAGGTTCGCGACGGGTGGTGGTGGCAGAACGCACCTTACCTGCAGCGCCCCGGCAGTTCAACCCGGAGCGGCCTGGTGCCGGGCCGTCGGGTGAAAGTGATGCCGCGGGTCAGGCCCCAGCCATCCGGGTTTCGCGGGTGCGAAAGGCACGGATCACGTCCATCAACCCGTTTGCCTGTTGCTTGAGGCTTTCTGCCGCGGCGGCGCTTTCTTCCACCAGCGCAGCGTTCTGTTGCGTGCCTTCGTCGATCGAGGCCACCGACTGGTTGACCTGGGCGATGCCGGTGCTCTGCTCGGCGGTGGAGGTGGTGATCTCGCCCATCAGGTTGGTCATGTGGCGCACTTGCTGGACGATGTCGTTCATCGTGGTCCCGGCTTCGCCGACCAGCTGGCTGCCGGCCTCGACCTTCTCGACGCTGTCGTTGATCAGGCCCTTGATCTCTTTCGCGGCCTGCGCCGAGCGCTGGGCTAGGCTGCGCACTTCGGCCGCCACCACGGCGAAACCGCGGCCCTGTTCACCGGCACGCGCGGCCTCCACGGCGGCATTCAGCGCGAGGATGTTGGTCTGGAAGGCAATGCCGTCGATCACGCCGATGATGTCGGAGATCTTCTTGCTCGATGTGGTGATCTCGCCCATGGTCGTGATCACGCGTTGCACCACTTCACCGCCGCGGCCCGCCACGTCGGCGGCCGAGCTGGCGAGCTGGCTGGCCTGGCGTGAGCTGTCGGCGTTCTGTTGAACGGTCGAGGTCATCTGCTGCATCGAGGCGACCGTTTCCTGCAGCGCGCTGGCTTGCTGCTCGGTGCGGCCCGACAGATCCTGGTTGCCCATCGCGATCTGCGACGACGCGGTGGCAATGCCGTCGGCCGACTCGCGCAGGCGGCTCACCATCGTGACCAGGCTTTCGTTCATCTTCTTCAGCGCGGCGAGCAACTGGCCGGTTTCGTCCGTGCTGTCGACCACGATGTCGGAGCTCAGGTCGCCGGAGGCCACGGCCTCGGCGAGCTTCACCGCACGGGTCAGCGGCGCGGTGATCGCGTTGCTGAGCAGCCAACCCATCCCGACGGCGGCCAGCGTGGCGATCACGCAGGCGATGACCAGCAGGGCGCGATCGCCGCCGTAGGCCACTCCCGCGTTCTTGACGCGATCCGTGGCCTGCTCTTGTTCGTAGGTGATGTAGTCGCTGGTGGCCTTCAGCAGCGCAACCAGCAGCGGCCGGCACTCGACATTCATCTTGGCAACGGCTTCGTCGCGACGGCCTTCGCGTGCCATGCCGACGATGGACAAGGCCACCGGAGCATAGGCGGCGTCGACCCGTTCTATCTCGGCGACCATGCTGCGGTCGCGATCGCTGATGTCCGATGCAGCGTTCACGAAGGTCTTGAGCTTGTCGACCGCGCTCTTCATCTCCTCATGAGACTTGTTGATCTCCGCGTTCTCGATGTCTCGGTCGGCCGGGGTGGTCACCAGCACCAGGTTGCGCGCCGCAATGGCACGCCGCATGGCGGCACCGCGGATGTCCATCGCAAGACGCTCGCGCTGACCCACGCCGTCAAGGTAGTCGGTGAAGCGGTCGTTCGAGCGCCCCAGCGAACGCAGGGCCAGCCCCGACACGAGCAGCACGATGGCTGCCAGCAGCGCGAATCCCAGCATCAGCTTGGTCTTGACCCGCAGGTGATTCAGATTCATGACAATCCCTCGAAGAGTTGTGGTCGCGGCGTATGGACGCACCAATGCATCTTTTGTGCGGTGGTTGATTTTTTGGCATTCGCGCCGCACGAACCAGTTGGTAGGCATCGGTCCACCCTGTCAGGGAGTTCTCGATCCGTCTGTGGGTGAATTGCCTACATGCGCCGCGCGGCGGCCCTCAGAGGAGTGGGTGATCAGCACGGGGCACAAGGTAGTTATCGTCTTCGACGGGCGCGATGCAGCCGGCAAGGGTGGTGCGATCAAGCGCATCAGCTGCTGCTTCACCTTCGACGAGAAGGCGGAGCAAGCGTTGCGGTAACTCGGCCGCATCGTCACCGAGGGCTGATCAGCTGTCGGAGGCGTCGGCCTTGCACTGCGCCTGCAGCGTGGCCCAGCCTTCGGTGCCCAGCGCTTCCAGCGTTCGGATGTTGTTCTCGTAGATCGCCTCGGCCTGCGGGAACGCAGCCACTGCGCCGGCGACACTCTCTTCGCGCAGCAGGTGCAACGTGGGGTAGGGCGACCAGTTGGTCGCATTCGTCACAGTGCCCACCCCATGCGGGCGTTGTTCCATGGGTCACGTCGGAGTTACGGCGCGCGTCAAGCTACTTCTCTTCAGTGATGAATGAGTTCAAGTCGCGCCAACTTACGCAGATGCGATTTGCGATTGCTGATTTCCGCGAGGGAGCGATTCCATTCAACGTGCTTCTCTTCAAGCTGGAAGGCGCCGCTCACGCGGTCGGCCGGGAATTCTGGGAACAGAATGTCTTCGACACATCCTTGGTTCTGGAGCAAATCAACGCTGATGTGGTTGAGGAGCGAAGGCCCCTCACGCTGTCAGAACAAGCGCAAGTCAAAGGACTGATCTCTGCGCAGGAAAGTCGGCTAACTCACGCCAATTGATGGAGAGACTGCGGTGCCCTTGGTGTTTCGGCAAAAATAGCCGGCTCCGCACTTGCGCTTGAGTGCGCCTTCGGGTCGCACAACCGCCGGATCAAGCGATTTGCAGGTCGCGAGTTAGCCCTTCTTTCATCTCAAATGGCCGAGGTCGCTTTGTCAGTCTATCGATTTGTGTTGGTTTTGTTCGTATCGCTTCTGTCGTCTTGTGCGACGCCGCCAACGACGATGGCTTCACATCTCTCTGCCGGAACCTATGACGACGAATCTGAGACAACCGGCGAGTCATCGAATTGGCGGCTGATTTCGCGAACTAACCAGATTCCGGCCATCTTCGGAACCCAGTTCGGAATCACCTGGACCTTTGATTCGCCCGCAAAACAAGGCCGTCACCGCTTCAAAACAGTGTGGGAATTTCCAGATGTTGGAATCGCCAATCCGACGACCGGCAAAGCAGTCAGGCGACTTGAATTTGATGGTGGCTGTAATAGCGGGGCTGAGTGTTTTGCTGGATGGAAATTTACCGATCCGTGGGAACTGGTGCCCGGGCGTTGGACACTGGAGATCTGGGCCGATGGGGCACGGCTGCTTCGCCAGCATTTCGACGTTCTTGAGACCGTCCAGAGCCGCGCTGCATCGAGGCCGGTCTCGTTCAAATCTGGTTCGACCGGGCGTTCAGAGGCCACGCTGTCGCCGCGTGAAATGACTTTTACCGCTGCGAAGATCAATGCCAGTCGACAAGTCATTGAGCCTCCCGTCCTCTCTGCCCCTGTGTCCGTGAGACTGCCGTTGATCCCGGGAGAACTCTATGGCAGACCAACCGGTGGCCCGGTGCTGACTATCCCGGTGTCGTTCGGATCACCATTCGCTTTGCGCTTGGATGATTTGGAGGCCAAGACCAAGCCGCATGTCGTGGCGAACTCGGGAACGATGCGTGACAAAGGTCTGACGATAGAACCGATGGAGACGCAGTTCGCTCGCTTCGGGACATTCTTCGTTGTCGAAATGAAGGAGCGTAAATTTGGTGATGGTGCCATTCAAGGCGCCAGAACGAGCGACCCCCTGATGCTCGTGTACTTTGATCGTCCGTGCACGATCAAAGGGCGATCGCAGGAAGGTGAGGAGGAATCTGAGTACGCCGTCGACATACCAAATGAGGGCGTCCATCTTTTGCGCGTCAAAATGGTTTCTCCAGGATTGCGCGACATAGTTCTTGACGACGGAAAAGAAGAACTGTTGTTTGTGAACTCCGATCTCCATTGACCGCGGCGCTGCAGGCTTGTTCCGGCAAGGTGCGCAGAGAGCCAGAAGCCCGACCCCCATCACTTCACAACGGAACACCTCATGTCAAATCAGTTGCCAGACCTCACTTCCATCCGCCACATCAGAGATGCTCGAGACGTTGGTTCCATGAGCGAGGGCCAGGTCGTCACACTGAATCTTCGGATGGAGGACGATTCTGCAGAGTGGTTCGCGACGAAACACTCGAACGTTGGCAGACTCATCACTGCGATGATGTTCGGGGCCAGTGTGGCCGCCAATGACCGAGCGACCGTGGCCGGCCGCAGTACGCAGAGTGCTGATCAGGCTCCACTTGTCGATATTGCACGGATCAATGCTTCGTCGGCACCTGGAGCCGGTTACGTGGCACTACGAGTCGTGATTGGCGAGGGGGTCAATGTCGACTTCCGCCTTCCGCTGGCCATCGTGCCGGCGTTGCAGGAGAAGCTTTCCCAAGCCGTCTCGGTGGCGCAAAGTAAGCCTGCCCAGGCCTGAGGCTAAGGCCGGAAAACGCCGGCCTTAGCCTGCTTGAACGAAGCCAAGCCGCCGTCATCCCGTTCTCGCGGGTGGGGAAAGCGCGGACCATGTCCTCGTGCGATCGCGTGTTGGTGGTGTATTCCATGTCCAAGTCGGCTTGTGGCGTTGCGGATGCCGGTAGCGTACTGCTCGCGTTGGCCGAGTTCGGCGCACGATGTGAGCGGCTTCTCGATCCGCACGCCGGTGATCCCCAGCACGCGCAGCCGGGGCGATACCATTCGAGCGGGAGATCGATTGTCAGAAACAGCCGAGGAGGAAGAATGTCGATGTTGCGTTGGGCGATCAAGATCATGCTGGTTTGGGTCTTGGCAATGATGGGGGTGGCGAGAGCTGTCGCGCAGGTTGAGCCACCGCCTGTTCGTGACTTCACGCGCTGGCCCGCGATTGATGAGGTGGCGATATCCCCCTCTGGCAAGCGCCTGGCCCTGCTCATTTTTGGCCCCAGGGGCCTGCGCCGCCTTGGCGTCATGGATCTCGACCCTGTCGGGCCCCCGCGCGTGGTGGCCAGTTTTGGCGATGCAGACATCACCAGTGTGCATTGGGTGAACGACGATCGGCTGGTCTACGAAGCCTTTCGGCGAGGAGCCGAGACACAGGAGGGGGGCGCCGGTACGTTTGCCGTGAACCACGACGGCAGGAACGACCGTCAACTCATTGCCTGGCGTTTTGCGACCGGCGACATCCCGGGCACTCGCATCGTGTCAAGAGTTCTCCCATATGGCTGGTACGTCCATTCCACCATTGATGATGGCGGAGACGACATCTTCGTCTACAAGCGGATCTTCAACAGCGTCGGTGACGCCAAGCAGATTCAGCTCGCCCGCTTGAACACCAACACCCGCGAACTTCACAACCTGAGCTATGGAACGCCCGAAGACACCCGCGGGGTCCTCCTGGGTTCGAGTTACGAACCGCGCCTCCTCAGTGCGTATCGCGCGGGGCGCACCACGGTCTACTGGCGAAAAGGCGCCGAGAACCAATGGGAACAGGTGGCTGACTTCGACCCCTTGATAGAAGGCTTCCGGCCATGGCTCGTCGATATTGGAGGGCAGATTCTGGTCACCGCTACGCAGGGCGATACGGAAGGTCTCTACAGATTCGACCCTGTGGCGAAGAAGCTCGACTCCGACCCCTTGCTCAAGCTGGGTGGGTTCGATTTGAATCCGAGTTCGGAGGTCGATTCAAAGACCAGGCGTTTGATGGGTGTGCATTTCCTGGTCGACCGGCCCATGAGTTATTGGTTCGACCAGGACATGCAGAAACTCCAGGTCAGCCTGGATGCAGCATTGCCACCCGGACGCAGCAACCGCTTGTACTGTGGCCGATGTGAGTCCAGCCAGTTCTTCGTTATTCGGTCCACCTCGGACCAACAACCGGGTGAATACTTTCTGTTCGACCGGAAGAAGCTGTCGCTTCAGCTCACCGGTTCAGCTCGACCGTGGATCGTCGAGGCCAATCAAGGGCACCGCAGCTTCCATCGTTACGAAGCGCGGGATGGGCTGAAGATCCCGCTGTTCGTGACGCACCCATCAGGGGTTTCCGCCGACAAGCCCGTGCCCGCGGTGATGCTTGTGCATGGCGGCCCTTGGGTGCGTGGATCCGATCTGACCTGGGATGCCGAAGCTCAGTTTCTCGCATCGCGCGGGTACCGCGTGCTTCAACCCGAGTTCCGTGGAAGCACCGGCTTCGGGTCGCGCCAATTCGAGGCGGGCTGGAAGCAGTGGGGCTTTGCGATGCAGGACGACTTGGCCGACGCAGTTCAATGGGCCGTCAAGCAGAAACTGGTCGATCCGAGTCGCGTGTGCATCATGGGTGCGAGTTACGGCGGCTACGCGGCGTTGATGGGTCCGATCGCACATCCCGGTGTGTATCGGTGTGCCGTCAGCTACGCGGGGGTGACTGACCCCATGCTCAGGTATTCCATCTCTTGGAGCGACGAGTCTCAAGACAGCTTGACGTATTCGCTACCTGTGTTGATGGGCGATCCTGTCAAAGACCTCGCGCGTCTTGAGGCCGCCTCTCCACTGAAGCGGGCGGCGGAGATCAAGGTGCCGGTGCTGTTGGCCCACGGAGGCGTCGATCGAAGGGTTCCCATCGTTCACGCCCGCATGTTCGCTGATGCGGCGCAGAAGGCAGGCGTTTCCGTGGAACGCATTGAGTACCTTGATGAAGGGCATGGCTTTTTTGAAGAAGCCAATCACACCGACTTCTACGAACACGTGGAGCGATTCCTCAAAGCGTCGCTTCAGCCCCCGAATTGAGACTGCTGGGACTGCAGGGCGGCCGCGGGCCGGCATGCCGTGCAGTCACACCGTTGCCACAAATCGCGCCTAAGGTCAGTAATTCCCAGACAGCCGCACAGGTGCGCCGTGAACACTCTCGACCCCAGCCTCATCCACCGCATCCACGAAGACCTGCGCGACAGCTACGACGAAGAGCTGGAGCTGGAGTTCGAAGACCGCGAGGTCGACTTGCTGGTCGGGGCCGACAACGAAGTGCCCGACACGCAACGCGCCGATGCACGCAAGACCTACTTCCGCGAGCTGTTCCGCCTGCAGGCCGAGCTGGTGAAGCTGCAGGACTGGGTGGTCAGCACAGGGCACAAGGCGGTCATCCTCTTCGAGGGGCGCGACGCAGCCGGCAAGGGCGGTGCGATCAAGCGCATCACCCAGCGGCTGAACCCGCGCGTGTGCCGCGTGGCGGCGCTGCCGGCACCGAGCGATCGCGAGCGCACGCAGTGGTACTTCCAGCGCTACATCAGCCACCTGCCGGCGGCCGGTGAAATGGTGCTGTTCGACCGCAGCTGGTACAACCGCGCCGGCGTCGAGCGGGTCATGGGTTTTTGCAGCGACGACCAGTACGAGGAGTTCTTCCGCTCGGTGCCGGAGTTCGAGCGCATGCTGGTGCGCTCGGGCATCCAGGTCATCAAGTACTGGTTCTCGATCTCGGACGAGGAGCAGCGCTTGCGATTTCTTGGCCGCATCCACGACCCGCTGAAGCAGTGGAAGCTGAGCCCGATGGACCTCGAATCGCGCCGCCGCTGGGAGGACTACACCCGTGCGAAAGAGGTGATGCTGGAGCGCACCCACATCGCCGAAGCGCCGTGGTGGATCGTGCAGGCTGATGACAAGAAGCGGGCGCGGCTCAACTGCATCCACCACCTGCTGGGCCAGATGCCGTATGAAGAAGTCCAGCACCCGGCCATCGAATTGCCGGAGCGCCAACGCGGGGACAACTACGCCCGCCAGCCGGCACGGCGCGAGATCGAGGTGCCGGCGGTGTACTGAGAGCCTCTGAGGCTGAACGCGTCGCAGCGCGGGCGGGTGTCACGCGTTTGTCACAGCATGAGGTGAGCATCGGTCCTTCCTTTGGGTCGGAGCTTGCACCATGAATTCGGTTACCACCAGCGCAACGGCGCTGTCGGCGGCAACGCCATCCGCCAACCCGGCGCCAGCCCGGCCGCAGCTCGACCAGAAGCGCGGGCCGATGACGGCCATCATGTTCATCGGCCTGCTCGCGGCGGGCCTGCTGTTCTCGGGCTGGAGCCTCGTCTCCGACGTGACCGAGGCGAGCGGGCCCATCACGACCTACGTGCCTTACATCCTGCTCGGCGTGGCGCTGGTGATCGCGCTGGGCTTCGAGTTCGTCAACGGGTTCCATGACACGGCGAATGCGGTCGCCACGGTGATCTACACGCATTCGCTCGCTCCCAACCTGGCCGTTCTCTGGTCGGGCTTCTTCAACTTTCTCGGCGTGCTGGTGTCGAGCGGTGCGGTGGCCTTTGGCATCATCTCGCTGCTGCCGGTCGAGCTGATCCTGCAGGTGGGTTCGGGGGCAGGCTTCGCGATGGTGTTCGCGCTGCTGATCGCCGCCATTGTGTGGAACCTCGGCACCTGGTGGCTGGGGCTGCCGGCTTCGTCGTCGCACACCCTGATCGGCTCGATCATCGGCGTGGGCGTGGCCAACGCGCTGATGCACGGGCGAGACGGCACCAGTGGTGTCGACTGGGCGCAGGCCACCAAGGTTGGCTACTCGCTGCTGCTGTCGCCGCTGGTCGGTTTCTGCTGCGCGGCCTTGCTGCTGCTGGCGCTGCGAGCCTTCGTCAAGAACAAGGCGCTCTATGAAGAGCCGCGCGGCAACCAGCCGCCGCCGTGGTGGATCCGCGGCATGCTGATCCTCACCTGCACCGGCGTGTCGTTCGCCCACGGCTCGAACGACGGGCAGAAGGGCATGGGCCTCATCATGCTGATCCTCGTGGGCACCGTGCCGATGGCCTACGCGCTGAACCGCGCGATGCCGGTGGACCAGGTGACGCAGTTTGCCGCCGTCGCGCAGGTCACGCAGGAAGCGCTGCTCAAGACGACTGCGGTTGCGCCGCCTGCCGACCCACGGCCAGTCATCTCCGAATACGTGCGCACCAAGACGCCCACGCCCGAGCTGATCCCGGCGCTGGCTTCGATGACGGGCAGCATCGGTGCCCAGGTCAAGGCGCACGGCAGCCTGGCGCAAGTGCCGTCGGCCGCAGTGGCCAACGTGCGCAACGACATGTACCTCGCGTCCGAGGCCATCCGTTTCATCGAGAAAGACAGCTCCGTGGTGCTCGACGCCGACACCCATTCCAAGCTGAAGGCCTTCAAGAAGCAGACCGACGACGCGACCAAGTTCATCCCGTTCTGGGTCAAGGTGGCGGTGGCCATCGCGCTCGGCCTGGGCACCATGGTCGGCTGGAAGCGCATCGTCGTCACGGTGGGCGAGAAGATCGGCAAGACGCACCTGACCTATGCGCAAGGTGCGAGCGCCGAGTTGGTGGCCATGCTCACCATCGGCGCGGCCGACGTGTACGGCCTGCCGGTGTCGACCACGCACGTGCTGTCGTCGGGTGTGGCGGGAACGATGGCCGCCAACCGCTCAGGCCTGCAGATGTCGACCATCCGCAACCTGCTGATGGCCTGGGTGCTGACGCTGCCGGTGGCCATCGTCCTGTCGGGCACGCTCTACTGGCTGTTCTCGCATCTCTTCTGACCGGATGGAGATCACCTACGGCTCCGACAAGAACGGGCTGATTTGCGGGTACCTGTTCTCGGACGGAGTCGCCGGTGAACCGATCGGGCTGACCGAAGCGCTTGAGTGGCTTCGGCGCGAGCCCGAGCCTGGCAAGCCCGGCTTCGTGTGGTTGCACTTCAACTTGAGCGACGCGGCCGCAGAAACGTGGATCGCCAAGCACCTGGGTGCCGTGGTGCCCGAGTTCTTCGAGGCGCTGCACGAAGGCTCTCGCTCCACGCGCATCGAAGACGCGCACGACACGCTGGTGGCGGTGGTCAACGACGTGGCCTACGAGTTCGCGTTCGACCCGTCGGAGATCGCCACGCTGTGGCTCAACGTCGCGCCGCGCCTGGCCATCAGCGCACGCAGCCACCCGCTGCGCTCGATCGACCGGCTGCGGCAGGCCGTGAAGGACGGGTGCCGCTTCGATTCGTCAGTGGCCTTTCTCAACCGGCTGATGCACGACCAGGGCGATGTGCTGGTTCGCATCGTGCGAGAGGCCACTGTGCAGGTCGACACCATCGAAGACAGCTTTCACTTCGGGCGGCTCAAGCACAAGCGCATCGACCTCGGCAAGCTGCGGCGCGTGCTGGTACGCCTGCAGCGCCTGCTGGCGCCCGAGCCGGGCGCGTTGTTCCGCCTGCTGCGCCACCCGCCGCCGTGGGTCGCGGCCGACGACCTGGAAGAGCTGCGCCAGGCGACCGAAGAGTTCTCGCTGATCATCCGCGACGTCTCCGAGCTGCAGGAGCGCATCAAGCTGCTGCAGGAAGAGATCGCCGCGCAGGTGAATGAGCAAACCGGCCGCAGCCTCTTCACGCTGACGGTGGTGACCGTGCTCGCGCTGCCGATCAACATCGTTGCCGGCCTCTTGGGCATGAACGTCGGCGGCATTCCGCTGGCGCAGAGCCCGCATGGCTTCCTGGTGATCGTGCTCGTCATTGCGACCTTCACGGTGCTGGCAGGCTGGCTGGCGTTTCGACGCAGGGAGTGACTCGATTGCGGTGGGGTGAGAATCCACTGCAATGACCCCGCTCAAATACCTCGCCGGCTACCCACCCGATCTGATCTCGCAAGTACAGGCGCTGATCGCCGAAGGCCGCCTCGCCGACTCCCTGGCGAAGCGCTATGGCAGCACGCACGAAGTGCGCACCGACCGCGCGCTCTACGACTACACCATGGCGCTGAAGAGCCGCTTCATGCGCAGCGCCGAGCCGCTGAGCAAGGTGATCTTCGACAACAAGCTGAAGGTGATCCAGCACGCGCTGGGCACGCACACCACGGTGTCGCGCGTGCAAGGCACCCAACTCAAGGCCAAGTGCGAGATCCGCGTGGCCAGCCTCTTCAAGGAGACGCCACCCGAGTTCCTGAAGATGATCGTCGTGCACGAACTCGCGCACATGAAGGAGCGCGATCACGGCAAGGCGTTCTACCAGCTGTGCGAACACATGGAGCCGCAGTATCACCAGTACGAGTTCGATCTGCGGGTGTACCTGACGCTGCAGGACGCTACCAGTCTTCCTTGACCGCCAGCGCCATGTTCCTCGTGGCCGCGCCACGTGCCGCCAGCCACGCGGTGAGCGTGCCCGCCACAACCACGGCGGCGCACAGCGCGCCCAGCCGGCCCCAGGGCAGCGCCATCTCCATGGTCCAGTGAAAGCTCTGCGGGTTGACGACCTTCACGAGCACCACGCTCACCGCGAGGCCGAGCAACAGGCCGAGCAAAGCGCCGGCTGCTGTCCACACGGCGCCTTCGGCGGCCACCACCGTCAGCACCTGCGCGCGGGTGAAGCCCAGGTGGGCCAGCAGGCCGAACTCTTTGCGCCTTGCCAGCACCTGGGCCGAGAAGCTGGCCGCGATACCGAACAGGCCGATGGCGATGGCCACGGCCTGCAACCAGTAGGTCACGGCGAAGCTGCGGTCGAAGATGCGCAGCGACAGCGTGCGCACCTGGCCGGCGGTGGCGAACTCCAGCGGCGTGCCTTCTGCATCGCCGATGGCACGCAATGACTGTTGGACCGCGGCGATGTCGGCACCGGGTTGCAGCCACAGTGCCATGTCGTTCACGCGCGTGTCACCGGTGAGACGTTGGTAGTCGGCGGCGTTCAGCGTGACGGCGCCGTGCTGGCGTGCGTAGTCGCGCCAGACGCCCCTTACGAACACCGTCGCGTTGTGGCCGTTTGGCAGCGGCAGTGCGAGGCTTGTGCCGGGCTCGGCGCCGTAGAGGCTGACCATCGCCTCGCTCACGTAGGCGGCGGTTTCGCCGGCGGGCAGGGCGCGCAGCTCGCCGACGAGCGGCAGCTCCTGCTCGGGTTGAACGAGCGGCCTGGCGATCAGCGCGACGGCAGGGCGCGTGGCGGCGAGCTGCACCGAGGTCACACGCTGTGCCGCCATGCGCTGCACACCCGGCAGCGTGGAAGCGCGTTGCATCAACGACGTGGGCAGCGTGACGACATCGCCGGCGCTGCTGCTGGCGGCCGAACGAACGTACAGGTCGGCGGGCAGCACGCTGTCGAGCCAATGCGTCATCGAATCGCGGAAGCTCGTCACCATCACCGTGAGTGCTACTGCGAGGCTCAGGCTTGCCACCACGCCGGCGACGGCGATGGTGGCGGTGTGCCGCTCGTGCCGCGCACGCTCGATCGCCAGCAGCGGCAGCACGTGGTGTGAGGGCGGCAAGGCCTTGAGCAACCAGCCCACGCCTGCGGGCACGCAGGCGATGCCGCCGAACAGCAGGCAGGCCACCGACAGGTAGGCCGCGAGCGGAATTTCTGCCACTGGTGGCAGGAGAGCGAGTACCGCGCCGGCCGCGAGCAGCGCCGGGCCAAGCCAGCGGGTAGACGTGTTGCTACGGTGATCGCCCAGACCCTTCAACGCCTGCGCCGGAGCGAGGCGCTGCGCAGACCGCGCTGGCACCCAACCGCCGACCACCGCGGCCGCCACGCCCAGCAGCCCGTAGACGACAGCTGCTCCGATGCTGAATTGCAAGGCCGGTGCAACGCCTGGGAAGTAGCCGCCGCCGAGGTCACCTGCCAACAGCCGCAGCGCCAAGGCCGCGAGGGCTGTGCCCAGCATCAACCCGAGTGCACTGCCGACGACACCGAGCAGCGCCGACTCGGCCAGCACCAGTGTCAATCGCTCCCGACCACTCAGGCCCAGCACGCCGAGCAAGGCGAGTTGCGGCTGCCGCTTGGCCACCGAGAGCGAGAGGATCGAGAACACCAGGAACGCGCCAGTGAACAGCGCCACCAGCGCCAGCACCGTGAGGTTCACGCGGTAGGCGCGCGAGACGTTCGACACGCGCTGCGCCGCTTCGTCGGGCGATGCGGCGCGCAGGCCTTCGGGCAAGGCCAAGGCCTTCAACACGGCGGCACGGTCGGCCCCGGGTTGCAGGCGCACGTCGATGCGGCTCAAGCGGCCCAGCCAGCCGAAGTGCTCTTGCGCGCCGGCGATGTCCATCACCGCCAATGGCGTGCCGTTGGCCGCGATGCTGCCCCATATGCGCAGGTCGACGTGGCCGCTCGGCGTGTGAAATCGCGCGGTGCCGGTGGTGCCGAGGCGCTGCTGTGCCTGGGCGTTCAGGAATACCGCGGCGGGATCGAGCAAGGCGAAACGGTCCGCACCTTCGACGGGGCGCGGCATCAGGGTGGGTGACAGCGGCGCGGCCACCAAGGCGTCGATGCCCAGAACACGCAGCGCGAAGCGCTGGCCTTGCGCGTCGAAGGCATAGGTGTCGATCTCGACCACCGGGCTGGCCCAGGCCACTTGCGCCTGTTTCGCGACGCGTTCGTACAACGCCTCGTCGAAGCCGCCGCGCTGGCCGCGGATCTCGAAATCGGGCTGGCCGTTGACCGAGCGCACGGCGGCGCTGAACTCGCTGAGCGCCGACTGGTTGATGAGCTGCACCGAGAACGCGAGCGCCACGCCCAGCATCACCGCCAGCAAGGCTGCGAGGTTGCGCCACGGGTGGTGGCGCAGCTCGGGCCATGACAGCTGGCGCAGCAGGCTTAACAAATCAGCTCTCCATGCCGGTCGCGGTGAGCGTCAGCACGCGGTCGGCGCGTGCCGCAGCGGCCCGCGAATGTGTGACCAGCACGCAGGCGGCGCCTTGCTCGCGCACTTGTGTGGCCAGCAAATCCATCATCTTCTCGGCGGTGGCCGGGTCGAGGTTGCCGGTGGGTTCGTCGGCCAGGATGAGCTGCGGCTTATGCACCAGCGCGCGCGCCAGCGCCACGCGCTGCAGTTGCCCGCCCGACAGCGTTTGCGGCAGCCGCGGCCCGAGGCCGTGCAAGCCCACGGCGCGGAGCAAGTCGTCGACACGCGAGTCGTCGGCTCGCCTCTGCAGCAGCAGCGGCAGGCCCACGTTGTGCGCCACGCTCAGGTGCGGCAGCACATGGAAGGCCTGGAACACGAAGCCCAGGTGCATGCGGCGAAACAGCGCCTGCTGTGCTTCGGGCAGCGTGGTGATCTCGGTGCCGGCGATGTGCACCGAGCCGCTCGCCACGGTGTCCAGGCCGGCAATGCAGTTCAGCAGCGTCGACTTGCCGACGCCCGATTCGCCGAGGATGGCGACGAACTCGCCGGCGGCCACCTGCAGGTTCACATCGCTGAACACCGGGCTGTCGCCATAACGCTTGGCCAGCCCGTGAACCTCGAGCAGTTCAGCCAAGCTTCAGCTCCGACACCAGGCGCAGCGCCAGCGCGGTGACCTGCGCCAGCGCGTCGGGTGCATCGCAGGCCACGATGTGGCGCTGCGGCATGCCGCGCAGCCAGGTGATCTGGCGCTTGGCCAATTGCCGCGTGGCCGCGATGCCGCGCTCGGGCAGTTCGCTCTGGTCGCCTTCGACCAGCGCCTCCCAGGTCTGGCGGTAGCCCACGCAGCGCATCGATGGCATGTCGGCGTTCAAGTCGCCGCGGGCTTCGAGCGCGATCACTTCGTCGACCAAGCCTTCGTCGAGCATCTGGTGGAAGCGTGTCTCGATGCGCTGGTGCAGCCAGGCGCGGTCGGTGGGCTCCAGCGAAATCAGCGGCGGCGTGGCGACGGGCGCCTTTTCGCTGTGGAACGACGACAGCGGCTGGCCGCTCACGCGGTAGACCTCGAGCGCGCGCTGAATGCGTTGCTGGTCAGCCGGCTTGAGGCGCGCAGCCGTCACCGGGTCGACGCGCTGCAGTTCGCGGTACAGCGCATGCAGGCCTTCGCGTTCGAGCTGGTCGCTCAGAGCCGCACGCACGCTGCGGTCGGCCGCGGGCATCGCATCCAGCCCTTCGAACAAGGCCTTGAAGTACAGCATCGTGCCGCCGACGAGCAAGGGCACATGGCCGCGGGCGTTGATCTCGCCGATCAAACGCTGCGCATCGATCACGAAGCGTGCTGCCGAGTAAGCCTCGCTCGGCTCGATGATGTCGATCAGGTGGTGCGGCACGCGCGCGCGCTCGGCCACGCTGGGCTTGGCGGTGCCGATGTCCATGCCGCGGTAGACGAGCGCCGAATCGACGCTGACGATCTCGACCGGCCGCGTGGCCGCCAGTGCATCGGCGATGGCGAAGGCGGAAGCGGTCTTGCCCGAGGCCGTGGGGCCGGCGAGGCACAGGTAGTTGAAGGAGCTCATGCGCTTGTCGTTGTTGTTGTTTTGGGGGAAGGGGTCGAGGTGCCGTGTGGGTCGCCGTGGCGCTGCACCAGCGTCCACGCGACCAGCGCCACGCCGATGCTGAAAGCGCACACGCCCAAGGTCAGCGGGTAGACGGTGCCGTTGAGGTTGCGCCCCATCCACAGGCCCACGCAGGTGGCGCTCAGTGTCATGCCGAAGCCTGAGAGCGATGCAGCTGCGCCGGCTTTCTCCGGGAACGGCCCGACTGCGCCAGCCTGGCCGCAGGGTTGATGGATGCCGTGCCCCAGCGCGTAGAGCCACTGCGGCGCGGCCACCGACCACACGCTGTGAAAGCCCAGCAGGCTGAACGCCGCCATGCCGAGCCCACCCGCCAACGTGAGCCCGCCGCCCACCGCCACGGCGCCGCGCAGGCCACGCGACAGCAGCAGGCGGCGGCACAGAAACGTGCCTGCGGTGTAGGCCAGCGAGTTGGTAAGCAGGAACGCGCCGAAACCGACGCGCGAGGTGCCGAGAACTTCGATGAACACGAAGGACGATCCCACCAGCGTCATGAAGAGGCCACCATAGGTCAGCGCCGACAGGGCGGCCCAGGCCTGGAAGGTGGGGTTGCGTGCAACGGTGGCCCAGTTCTTCAGCATCGGCGCGAGCCGCGTAGCGTTGGGGTTGCGAAGCGGCACCGTCTCTTCGAAGCGCCAGACCACGAAGGCCAGCGTGCCGGCACCGAACACAGCCAGCACAGTGAGCGCAGCGTGCCAGCTGAGCCATTGCACCAGCAGCCCGCCGATCAAGGGGCTGAGCATCGCGATCACGCCCAGGCCGGTGAGCGCACGCGACATCACGCGCGCGCCTTCGTGCGGCGCATAGAGGTCACGCACGATGGAGCGGCCGCAGGTCACTGCAGCGGCCATCGCGGCGCCCTGCAGCGCACGCCAGAAAATCAGCCACTCGATGGCCGGCGAGGCGGCGCTGAGCACACTGGCCAGCGTGTAGAGCGACAGGCCGATCAACAACACAGGGCGCCGCCCGAAACGGTCGGCCAGCGGCCCGCACACCAATTGGCCGAACCCGAAGCAGATGATCAGCGCCGACAAGGTGAGCTGGGCCTGCGACACCGTGGTGTGCAGGTCGCGTGTCAGCGTGGGCAAGGCCGGCAGATAGAGGTCGGTGGTGACGGGCTGGATGCCGAGCAGCAGCGTCAGCGTCACGACCACGATGGCCGGGTCCATGGCCGCTTGAGAGGTGGCTTGTGCCGCCGGAAGGGGAGTCATCCGGCGAGCCTAACTGATTGGTCGACGGCTGCTGGCCGTCGGGCTTCAGCCGCTATTTCGGGATGGACGATATCTGCACGCTGACGATCTTCCACTGCTCGCCACGGCGGACGTAGATGTCGATGTAGCGGTAGTGGCTGTTGAACGGCTTGCCCTGGAAGCGGCCGGTCATGCGGGTGCGGCCGCTGAGCAGCGCCACGTTGCCGTAGATGCGCACCTCGAATTCTTCGACGGTGTACGGGTCGATTTGCAGGTCGGGCGACATCAGGTCGTCGACGAAGGAGGCCTTGGTCTCGATGTTGCCGGCGCTGTCGATCTGGCGGAAGTCGTCGGCCATGTTGGCTTCGATGGCCGCGCGATCCTTGCGGACGATGGCCTTGTCCCACAGGTCGGACTGCATGTAGAACTTGGCGACGAGGGCTCGGTCGTCCGTGGCGGACGGTGACGCGCAGCCTTGCAGCAGCACGGCCAGAAGCGCGGCGGCAACAAGCAGCAGTCGGGTGGGGATCATGCGTTGACTCCTGGGGTGGGTATGGATGCGCTACAGCCCGAGAGCATCCAGGGTGGGTTGTTCATACACGCCGTCTTCGGCCGGGTACCGCAGCCCGATTCGCTGGGCTTGCTTCGCGAGCGACCAGACGATGCTTTCGCCGGCCGGCAAGGTGCTCGTCTTCTCGGCGTAGAGAGGGTCCTTGAACGCCTCGGTGGGGCTGACGATCTTCCAGCCTTTGGCCTTGAACATCGCGATGATGGCGGGCAGGAAGGCCGCATTGATGCCATTGGTGTGCAGCAGCATCACGTGTGCCGGGCTGCGGCCGAGCAGCTCACGCGCCAAGCGCTCGTAGTAGTTGGCGCGGTCCAGCAGGTGGGCGAGGTAGACCTTGCGGAACAGCGCCGGTTCGTCGTTTGAGTGGGTGCTGCGCCACTTGAGGAAGCGTTCGTTGTAGTACCAGTCGCTGGTTTCGATGCTGACGGGTGCCGGCTCGTAGCCCTTCGCCGCCATCCACTCGCGCATGCCGTCGCGCTTGGCCGCCGTGTCGCCCTCCTTCAGGTACGGAAAGCGCAGGCGCGGCGTCCAGCCCGGGAGCGACCTGAACATCTCATCGGCCAGCAGCACATCGGCCGTGAAGTTCTCGAGGTTCATCTTCTTCGAACCCAGGCTTTGATGGGAGTAGGTGTGGTTGCCGATCGCATGGCCGCGTTCGGACCAACCCTCCACCAGCTTCATGCCTTCGGCACTGCCCACCACCTTGCCGGCGGGGAACAGCATGGCCTTCACGTTCTCGGCCGCCAGCGCCGCGAGCATTTGGTCGTTCCATTCGCTCGCCTGGGCCTGCGTGCGAGGGTCCAGCCCGTCGTCGAAGCTGAAGCTCAGCGTCTGAGCCCGCAGCCACCCCGGCAGCAGCAGGGCCGCGACGGCGAGCAGCGTGCGGACACGATGCCGCATCGTCATTGAGGCGACCCGAGTGGCTCGGTGCGCAAGAGCTCCTGGATCGGCGAGTAGGTCAGGCGCGTGTCCAGCTTGCCGTCGTTGTCGGTGTCGACCTCGGCGGTGACCACGCTGTTGAGCACGAAATGCTCGACGCGAACCGGCAGGCCGGTGGTTGGGTTGATGTACTCGGTCGATTGAAGAATGCCGTTGGCGTAGTAGGACTTGAGGTCGGGCAAGCCATCGCCATTGGTGTCGACCTCGCTGCGGTCGACGTTGCCGTTTTTGTAGTGGTAGTGGGTTTCGAAGGTACCGTCGAAGTTGTCGTCGGCGTCGGCCGACTCGGTGTGGCCTACGGCATCGTAGTGAATGACGTAGTCGATCTTGCCGTCGAAGTTGCGGTCGACCTGTGTTTCGAGCAGTGTGCCGCTGGGCGAAAGTGTCCAGCGCTCGTCGAGCACGCCGTCGCCGTTGTAGTCGATGCCGTCGGCCGAGGTGGGCGCACGAAGGAACGCCGACGTTCCCGCCACGCCGACCACGAGCCCGCACAAGGCCATGAAGAAGCCGCTGGATGAGCGCCTCGGTAAGGGCGGTGTCTTCTCGATGGTGGTGGCTTCCCAGTGCTCGATCGCAGCCTTGGCGCGCTCGTAGTCTTCGTCGTCGACCACCAGCCGCACGAGGCCTGCGGCCGGCAGCTCGCCCACGGCGCCGGGCAGGAACTCGCCGTGCACGTGGGCTGATATCTCTTGCTGGCGCAGCACGTCCTGGAGCATGTGGGCTTCGACGGCGCTGGAGGCTTCAAACACGGTTTTCATGGGTGCGTCACTCTGCCATAGCCGAGCGCGATTCTTGCGAACTTCTTCTTGCCGTTGGCATTGCTACGATTCGTTCCATTTCCCGTTCAGGAGCAGTTCGTGGCAAGAACCCGTCGTCTCATCGCCCTCTTCGTCGCGGCTTGCGTCAGTTTCGCGGGCTTCGCCCAGAGCGCGCGCGCTGGCGGCCTGATCAGTGCCGAGCAGGTGGCCGCGAGCGTGGGCCTGCGCACTGCCGCCGACCAGCGTGCCCGCGTGCTGGCCACGCTGGAGCGCGCCGATGTGTCCGCGGCGCTGGCCGAGCGCGGTGTGAGCCTCGACGAGGCCAAGTCGCGCGTGGCGGCCCTGACCGATGCGGAAGCCACACAGCTGGCGGCCGAGATCGACAAGGCGCCGGCCGGGGCGAGCGAGCTGATCGGCACGGTCGTGGTCGTGTTGGTGATCCTGCTGTTCACCGACATCCTGGGCTACACCCATATCCTTCCGTTCATTCACCCCGCGCATTGAGCGCGTGCTGATTCGCTGCGCACTGCTGGCGGCGGCCCTGGCCTGGTTGTCGGGCTGCGCGGTGCAGACGGCTGCGCTGCAAGCGGCACCGCCGGTGGGCCTGCCGCACCGTGCCGAGCTCGTGGCCACGCCGTTCTTCCCGCAGACCGAATACCGCTGCGGCCCGGCCGCGCTCGCCACCGCGCTGGGCGCCGTCGGCGTGCCGGCAGCGCCAAGCGCGCTGGCCGACGAGGTGTTTTTGCCGGCGCGCGGCGGCAGCTTGCAGACCGAGATGCTGGCGGGTGCGCGACGGCACGGCGCGGTCGCCACGCTGGTCCCCGGCACACTCGAGGCGGTGCTGCGTGAAGTGGCCGCCGGCCATGCGGTGGTGGTGTTGCAGAACCTCGGCCTGAGCTTTGCACCGCTGTGGCACTACGCGGTGGTGATCGGCTATGACATGGAAGCCTCCGAGGTGGTGATGCGCTCGGGCACGACGCAGCGCGCGACGATGCCGTTGCGCACCTTCGAGCACACCTGGGCACGTTCGGGCTTCTGGGCGTTTGTCGCGTTGCCGCCTGGCGAGTGGCCGGTGACGGCGCAGGCGTCTGCCGTGGTCGACGCTGCGCTTGGCTTCGAACGAAGCGCCACGCCGGCGCAAGCGCTGCGCACCTACGAGAGCGCGGTGAAGCGTTGGCCCGACGAGCTCACGCTCGCCATCGGCCTGGGCAACGCGGCCTACGCGGTCGGTGACAAGCACCGTGCGGTCGATGTGTTTCGTGCTGCGGCGATCCGGCACCACAACGCAGCTGCGTGGGTCAACCTCGCGACGGTGCTGCTCGAACTGGGCGAGCGCCACGCGGCGATGGCCGCGGCACAACACGCCGTTGCCGATCCGACATGGGGTGCCCGTGCGACGGAGATCTTGTCGGCTCAGCCCACCATCCGCCCGTAGCGGTCGATCGCCACCAGATCCACATACTTCGAGCCCTGCGTGCTGCCGGGCGAAAACTGCACCGTGTAGCCGCCGAGGTCGGCGCGCAGCGTGCTCAGCGCATCTTTCATGCTGCGCTTGCTGATGCCAGACACCTTCAGCGCGCTGCGTGCCGCTTCAACGGCGATGCGCCCGCTGATGTAGCCCTCGAGCGTGGTGACGCTCATCTTCACGTCGGTGTTCAGCGCCGCCAGGTCCTGCTGGCAGCGGCTGACGACCGCCAAGCCCAGTGCGGAAGGGCGTGGCACCACCACGCTGAGGATGGCGCTCTGCTGCTTGGCGGCAAGCGTGTCTATCAGGTCCTGGCCCGACATCGACGACGCGTAGTACAGGCCGCGGTACCTGCCCACCGTCATCTGGTCGATGATGGCGGCCACCGGCGCGGCACCGGCGACGAAGAGCACGCAGTCGAGGTTGGCGGCGAGCAGCCGGCTGGCGGCGGACTGGAACGAGGCGGACGTCTGCTCGACGGCGATCGCTTCGCGCGGCGCAATGCCTGCGTTGGAGAGCGCGCCGGTCATGGCGGCGAGGTTGGGCGTGGAGGTGTCCTGCGCGTAGACCAGGCCCACGCGCAGCAGGGCGCGCTCCTTCGCGTAGGCCACCATGCGCTTGAATTCGAGGTCGTAGCCGGCGCGCACGTGGTAGGCCGACACCACCTTGTCGCTGCGCAGGCCCATGGTGCCGCTGGCGGTGCCGAGCAGCGGCATCTGGCTCACGTCGATCGCGCTCATCGATGCTTCGGCACCGGTGCCGCTGGTCAGGCCGATGAGTGCGGTGACGTTCGAGGTGAGCAGGGCGCTCACGTTCTGCATGCAGCGTTCGGCCGAGCCGGCGTCGTCGAGCGTGATCAGCTCGAAGCGGGGGCCACGGGCGCCATCGGCCTTGGACGCGGCTTCGAAGGCCGCCACGATGCCGGCGCGGATGTCTCGGCCCTGTTCGGCGTTCGGCCCGCTCATCGCGGCGGACTGGCCGAACTTGATGACGTTGGCCTGCGCCAGTGCGAGGCCCGGGAAGCCGGCGACCGCGCTGCCTGCCAAGCCACCCAACAACAAACTCCTGCGCTGCATGCTGCTCCTCGTTGCCTTTGCCAGAAGCGCATTAGCGTCGCATTCGAGGCGTTACGCCGTGTCCGTCTGTTGCACTGCGCCAGCCGGCCGTCTGCCAACGAACACCCCTGTTTGCGGGGAAAATTGCACACTTTTCCCTGGGGTTTGCCCGAATAAGGCGGTTACGGCGAGATACGAACTCGAGGCCGACGCGGGCAGCGGGGGAGCTGTCGCCCGGTCTTCAGCCCAGCAACCAGGCCAGCGCGAGCACACAGCCGTTGACCTCGGGCAGCGATTCGACATGCATGGTCGCCGTGCCATCGGGCGTGGGCATCGTGACGCGCCTCGGCGCCGCCTCGGCGCCCGCTTCGAAGCAATCGGCTGCGATGGAGAAGCCGCTGCCTACGGCCTTGAGGCAGGCTTCCTTGCGCGTCCAGATGCGCAGGAAGACGAGATCGCGCTGCTCGGGCGGGGCGCTCAGCACCTGCTGGTGCTCGGTCGGTGTGAAGTTGCGCTCGGCCAGCGCGATGGCATCGTTGACTGGTCGCAGCACCTCGACGTCGACGCCGATCTCGCCCTGCGGTGCGGTGGCGATCAGCGCCACGTCGTCGCTGTGGCTCATGTTGAAGGCGCAGGGCAGGTTTGCCAGCGCGGGCTTGCCGAATGGCCCTTCGGTGAAGCGCTGATCGGCTGCGGCCACTCCGGTGCACTCTGCGAGCGTGTCCCGCAGCGCGACGTGGGACGCAAAGTGGCGCCGCTTCAGGTGCTCGAACGCGAAGCGTTGTGCGCGCGCCCGTTCAGCGTCCGACAGGCTGGCGATGCCCGCTGCCGAAGGCATGGCGTCGAGCATCACCATCCACAGCCGCACCGGTGCCGGCGCGGGCAACGGCCATCGCTTCATGGCGCGGGGGTGGGGGCCTCGGCGAAGCGTTCGTCGCCGCGCAAATAGCGCCAGGCACCCGGCGGCAGGTCGCCCAGCATCACCTGGCCGATGCGCACGCGCTTGAGGCCCAGCACCTTCAGGCCCACCAGTTCGCACATGCGGCGGATCTGCCGCTTCTTGCCTTCGCGCAGCACGAAGCGCAGCTGGTCGTCGTTGACCCATTCCACTTGGGCCGGGCGCAGCGCCTCGCCGTCGAGCTCGAGGCCGTGGTTGAGCAGGGCGAGCTGGCTGTCGGGCAGCGCGTTGCCGTCGAGCGTGTTGACGCGCACCAGGTATTCCTTCTCGACCTCGCTGTCTTCGCCGATCAGCTGCTTGGCAATGCGGCCGTCTTGCGTGAGCACCAGCAGGCCGACGGAGTCGATGTCGAGCCGGCCGGCCGGCGCCAGCCCGCGCATGTGGCTGTACAAAAAGCGGATGCCCGAGCGGTCTTCAGGCCACTGGTTCTGCGGCGTGACCAGCACCGAAGCGGGCTCGTAGCCGTCTTCGGCCTGGCCGCTGACGTAGCCCATCGGCTTATTGATCAGCACCGTGACCTTCATCGCCTGGGCATTGCGTGCCTTGGCGTCGATGGTGATGTGCTGGCCGGGCAGCACGCGCGAGCCCAGCTCGCTGACCACGCGGCCGTCGACGCGCACCCAGCCCTTGGGGATCCACTCGTCGGCCTCTCGGCGCGAGGCGATGCCGAGCTCGCTCATGCGCTTGGACAGGCGCATGGTGCCGGGTTGCTCGGCGTGGAACGGGCCTTCGTCGTCGTCATCGTCGTGGCGCGAAGGGCGCTGAGGCGGAGCGCGGCGCGGTGCGGCGGGTGCCGCCGAACGAGGCCCGAAGGCGGTGTTGCCGCCGCTGGGTGCGGCCGGCCGCGAGCGTGGGGCGTCGCGGGCTTCGCGGGCATCGCGGCGGGGCGCGGGTCCTCGGCCGTCGTCGCGCGGACCGTTGTAGGGGGCCGGCGCCGGGCCGCGTGGGTCTCTGCGCGTCTCTTGTCGGGCATCTTGCCGTGCCCCTTGCCGCGGATCATCGAGCCGCTGGCGCTGGGGTGCGAAAGACGGCTCGGCATTGGTGCGGCGGCGCGGATCCGGCGCTCGGTCATCACGCCGAGGCGGGCGGGCTGCGGCGCCTTGCTCGTCGCGGCGGACGAAATTGCTGGGCGGCTTGTCGCCGAAGCGCTGTCGCAGCTGCTCCTGGTAGCGTGCCTCGCGCTCGGCGCGCGAGGCTTGCGCTTCGGCCAGCGTGGGGCGCTTCTTCACGCCTGAGGTGCTGCCGCGTACCGGCGTGCGCTCGGGTTTGGCGGGGGCAGAGCGTGGGCCGGCGGGCTTTTTCAGTTTCAGCGTGGCCATGGTGTGTGTCGTCTCGGTTGCGCTCTGGGGTGGCAACCGCGATTGGAACATGCTGCTGCGGCCCGCCGCGGGCCGCGAGGGTTCTCAGGTCGTCAAACCGAACAGCTCGCGCACCGCCTGGCGATAGTGGCGCTGGCCCACGGCGTGGGTGTTGTGGTGCGAGCCGCCGCGCACCAGCACGAACTGCTTGGGCGCGGTGGCGCTCTCGCACAGCGCGCGGCCGAGTGCCGGCGGAACGAGGCGGTCTTCGTCGCCGTGAACCACCAGCACGGGCGCGCGCACCAAGGCTATCTTGCGGGCCGCGTCGAAGCGTTGCGTGATCCTGCGCAGCACGGGCGGCCAGCCCCAGTTGAAGTGCTGCACCACGTCGGCCAGGCAGGTGAAGCTGCTGTCGACGATCAGGCCGGCCGCGTCGTCGACCTCGGCGGCCAGGTCGATGGCGATCGCGCCGCCCAGCGAATGGCCGAACACATAGCGGGCGCTGTGAGCCTGGTGCCGCGCGAGCCACGACCACGCGGCGCGTGCGTCTTCGCAGGCGGTGGCTTCGGAGGGCAACTGGCGCCCGCTTTTGCCGAAGCCGCGGTAGTCGATGGCCAGCACGCCGAAGCCCAGTTCCTGCAGGTGGACGACTCGCTCGGCGCTGTGGCACAGGTCGGAGCGGGCGCCGTGCAGGAACAGCAGGGCCGGGGCGCTGGGGTTGCGGTGCGCGTGCCACTCGCCGTGCAGCACGACGGGTGTGTCGGTGATCGTCGAGTGGAAGCTGATCCGCACCTCGCTCATGTCGCTGGCGCGGCGCAAGGTGTTGGCGCGTTCGCCTTGCCCGGTATCCGGCGGCGCGAAGATGAGCTTGCGCTCCAGCGCATCGAGCCAGCGTGTGCAGGTGAGGGCCAGGGGCAGCAACATACCCCGATGTTCAGCGCCGCGATTCGCTTCTCAAATCCCCCAACTGCGTTAGTGGAGCTAGGGGGATGACCAAAGACACTGCGCGGCGAATCAGCCGCGCGGATGGTGATGCGCGTGGAGCGACTTCAGTCGCTCGCGTGCCACGTGGGTGTAGATGGTGGTGGTGGAGATGTCGGCGTGGCCGAGCAGCATCTGCACGGCACGCAGGTCGGCGCCGTGGTTGAGCAGATGCGTGGCAAAGGCGTGGCGCAGCGTGTGCGGTGACAGCGGCACGCTCACGCCGCCCTGCAGTGCGTGCTTCTTGATCAACTGCCAGAACATCTGCCGCGTCATCGGGCCGCCGCGGTTTGTGACGAAGAGCGCGTCGCTCGCCTGCCCGTGCAGGATGGTGCTGCGCGCGTCGGCCAGGTAACGGGTGAGCCACGAATGGGCTTCTTCGCCGAAAGGCACGAGCCGCTCCTTGGCGCCTTTGCCGGTGACGCGCAACACGCCTTCCGACAAGCTCAGGTGCACACTCTTCAGTGTGACGAGTTCGCTCACGCGCAGGCCGCTCGCGTACATCAACTCGAGCATGGTGCGGTCGCGCAGGCCCAACGGGCTGTCAACGTCAGGTGCGTTGAGCAGCGTCTCGACCTGCGCTTCGCTCAGCAGCTTGATGCTGCGGGGCTGCTGCTTGGCGCTCAGCAGCTTCAGCGTGGGATCTGCCTGCAGAAGGTGCTCGCGCAGCGCCCAGCGAAAGTAGCGCTTGAACACGGTGAGCCGCCGGTTCGAGCTGGTGGTCTTGGTGCCGGTGTGGCGCGCCACGGCATAAGCCCGGAGGTCGCTCTCGGTGGTCTGGTTGAGCGGCTTCTCTGCGCTCTGCGCGAGCCATTGCGAATACAGCGTGAGGTCGCGCCGGTAGGCGGCGAGCGTGTTGGCAGAGAGCCCGTCTTCGATCCACAGGGCGTCGATGAAGCGGTCGATGGACTGCTGGCTGGTGGTCAGATCGGGTGCGGCCATGCGTTCATGATCGCATTGGATGCCACATTTGCCGGAGCACAGCCTTGTCGGCTGGTGGCGTACGGAGCGGGCCTTCGACACCTCAGCCCGAGCGGGCTGTGAGTATTCGAAGGCCCAGAAAACCCTCCGCATGTCACAACCCGCTCAGGCTGAGGTATCGAAGCCCAATTCCACTGCGGACACGCCCAGCCAGCGCAGCGAAGCGTGATCGAGCAACACCCGCGGATCCGGCTCTGCCGGTCCGCCAGGTGGCGCCCCTCGGGGGCAGGAGCGCAGCGACTGGGGGGCCGTTCTAATCCAGCTGCAGCTTCTGCTGCACGACGACCTTCTTGTAGACCTCGTACTCGGCCTTGATCTGGTCAGCAAACTGCTCGGGCGTGTTGGCCACGATCAGCGAGCCGGTGTCTTCGATGCGTTTCTTCACGGCCGGGTCTTCGAGCGTCTTCTTCACCGAGCTGTTGACCTTGTCGACGATCTCTTTCGGCAGGCCCTTCGGCCCGTAGATGCCGTAGTAGGCCATGCGGTTGACACCTTCGAGCCCCACTTCCTTGAAGGTGGGCACGTTGGGCAGCACGGCAAGGCGCGTCGGTGCCGCGACGACGATGGCGATCAGGCGGCCGTCCTTGATGAAGGGCAAGGCCGAAGGCAGGTTGTCGAAGATCATCGGCACTTGCCCGGCCACCGTGTCATTGAGAGCCGGGCCGGCGCCGCGGTACGGGATGTGGGTGACGAAGGTGCCCGAGAGGCTCTTGAAGAGCTCCATCTGCAAGTGGCCGATACCGCCCGTGCCCGAGCTGCTGAACGAGTACTTGCCGGGGTTCTTCTTGAGCTCCGCGAGGAAGCTCTTGAAGTCGCGTGCTGGGAAGCTTGGGTGCACGGCAATCACGTTCGGCGTGGCCGCGATGTTGATGATGGGCGTGAAGTCCGTGATGGGGTTGTACGGAATCTTCGGGTTGATGGCAGGGTTGGCTGCAGTGGTCGACACAGTGGCCACGCCGAGCGAGTAGCCGTCGGGTGCCGACTTGGCGATCTCGTTGGCGCCGATCGAGCCGCCGCCACCGGCCTTGTTCTCGACGATCATGGTCTGGCCCAGCGCCACGTTGATCTTCTCGGACACCACGCGGGCCACGATGTCGGTGGTGCCCCCTGGTGCGAACGGCACCACCAGACGCACGGGCTTGTTGGGGTAGGCCGCCTGAGCCCACACGGCAGGAGCGCCGACCGACAAGGCGAGGGCGGTGGCAAGAAGGGTTCTGCGGTGCATGCTGGCTCCTGGGGAAGTTGATACGACTTGGGGCGCATGCTGCCCGGACGGCGGCGTGCTGGCGAGTGTGGAAACTACGCAGCAACTCGGCTGGCACACTCGGGTCATGTCGAATGGCTTGCTGCTGCTTCCGGATTTCCTGCTGATCGTATGCGGCTTCCTGCTGTGCCGATACACGGCACTCGATCGGCCTGTGTGGGAAAGCGCCGAGCGCCTGGTGTACTACCTGCTGTTCCCGGTGCTGCTGTTCAACTCGATCATCAAGAGCCCGCTGCAGCCGGCGCAGACGCTGGACCTCGCGTTGTGCGGCATCGGTGTCATGTTGGCCGGGGTGGCCATGGCCTACGCGCTGCGTCTCGTACCGGGGGTAGACGCGCGCCTACACAGCTCGGGCGCGCAGGTGGTGTTCCGCTTCAATTCGTTCATTGCGCTCGCCTTGTCCGAGCGTCTCGGCGGTCCGCAGGCCGTGGCCTGGATGGCGTTGACGATCGCGCTGTGCGTGCCCATCGCCAATGTGGCCGCAGTGTGGCCGCTGGCCAGGCAGGGCGGCCATTCGTATGCACGCGAGCTCGCGCGCAATCCGCTGATCTTGAGCACGGTGGCGGGGCTGCTTGCAAATTTTGCCGGCCTGCAATTTCCCGAGGCGGTGTCGACCACCTTGCAGCGCATCGGCGTGGCTGCCCTGCCGATCGGTTTGATGGCCGTGGGTGCGGGCTTGCGCCTGGGTGGCTTGCAACGCGGGCCGCGCCTGGCGGCCGTGTTGCTGATGCTGCGCCACTTGGTGCTGCCCGTCATCGCGATCGGGCTGAGCTTGCTGCTGGTGTTGCCACCAGCGCAGCGGCACATCATCGTGCTGTTCGCTGCGCTGCCCACGGCGTCCAGCGCTTATGTACTGGCTACGCGCATGGGCGGCGACGGCTCCTACGTGGCCGGGCTCGTCACCTTGTCCACCTTGGTGGGCATGGTGAGCGTGCCCTTTTGGTTGGCCGTGATCGAGCGCCTGCCGTTCTGAGGAAACGGCAAGCGCTTCGAAGCGACGCTTAGCTTAGAACGCCGCCCTGAACTGCACCCCGAAGGTCCGCGGGTCGTTGATGAAACCGGTCAGGTTGTTGAAGTCGATGGCCCCGACCGCGACGATCTTGTTGGTGATGTTGCGACCGAAGGCAGCGACTTCGTACTTGCCGCCATCCCAGTTGTAGCCCACGCGCAAACCACCGGTCAGCAAAGGCTTGCCGGTGAATTCGGCGGCTTCATAGAGAAAGAAGTTGACTTTGCTGCGATAGGCCCAGTCGGTGTAGACGAAAACCTCGCCGCCGTTGCCCACCGGCATGCCGTAGCGGGCGGTGAAGTTGGCGATCCACTTCGGCGCTTGCGGCAGCGGGTTGCCGTCGATGTAGTACTGGCCCGAAGTGCCGTTCTGAGGATTCAACATCGTGCACTGGCCGGAACCGCAGCCTGCTACGGTGAGATTCGGGTCCTTGATCTTCGTGTCGTTGTAGCTGCCGCTCAAGGTGACGAGGAAGTTCTCAGTCAAATAGGCATCGAGGTTCAACTCAATGCCTTGACCGATGGCCTTGTCGGCAACTTTCAAGGTGTTCGTGTTCCCGTTTCCACCTACCTCGGTAAGTTGCAGATCCTTCACGTCGTAGTGGAATACGCTGAGGGAAGCTCGAGCACGGCGTTCGAACAGGTCCGCTTTGATCCCTGCCTCATAAGATATGGCGTTCTCTTGCCCGGCGATTGATTGGGCACCAAAGGCAGAGGCCGGTTGAACACTTGACCCGCGGTATCCCGTGGCGACGCGAGCGTAAACGTTGGTGTCAGGAGTCAACTTATAGAGGGCGCTCAAATCACCGGTTGGCTTGGAGTCGCTCAAGTGCGCGGAAGTCCCGTTGCCTTGACTCGATGTAGGCAAGACAGAAGCATCGCTGCTCAGGTCTTTCTTGTCCTTGGTATAGCGCAAGCCCGCGCGCATGCTGAACTCGGGTGTGATGTCGTACTTCAGCGAACCGAAGGTCGCCCACGACGTGCTCTTCTGCTCGTCGGTCAGCATGCTGGTCTGCGGATTTCCTGCGGCCAGGCTGTTGTAGCTGTAGCTGTTGGAGATGAACTTCTCGTTGAAGTAGTAGATGCCGGCCTGCCAGTTGAGCGGCGCCTTGTATTGCGACTCAACGCGGAACTCTTGCGTGAATTGGCGATGGCCGTGCAAGCCGCCCGCCGTTTCTGATGGGAACGGGACCGACTCGCCTGCGACGGTGGGCGTTGCGAAGAAGGTATATGGACCCGAACTGCCGTCGATGTCGCCGCGGCTGAAGGTGTGAACCGTCTCGAAACCGGTGATCGAATTCAGCGCGTAGTCGCCGAAGTTCCAGCGCAGGCGTGCGCTGCCGCCGTAACTCTGGATGTCCTGCTCGTTGACGCCGTCGGTCGAGACCTTGGTCTCGTCGAAGCCGTCGACCAGGTCGTTGGTGCCGGGCTTGATGATGTTGGCGCGAAATACGCGCGCGGTACCCTTCAGGTTGCGGGCATGGGTGTTGAACAGGGCGCTGAAGTCACCGCTCGGCTTATAGAGCGCTTGCACGCGCAGTGCGGCGTCGTTGTAGCCTTCCATTTCCTTGGTGGGGCCGTTGGGGTTGGTGTTGTCGACCCAGTCGTCGCGGTACTGGTTCATCAAGGACACGCGCGCGGCCCACTGGTCGCTGATCGGGATGGCCTTGGCGGCTTCGATGTTGGTCGTCTTGAAGGTACCGAACGAGAAGCTGCCGAAGCCGTCGGTAGCACCAATGCTCGGTGCGACCGAGTCGAACTTCACCACGCCCCCCGGGGTGTTGCGGCCGAACAAGCTGCCCTGCGGGCCGGCCAGCGACTCGACGCGGGCCAGGTCAAAAATCGGGAAGCCTTTGAGCAGCGGGCTTTCCTGGACGACGTCGTCATAGACCAGAGAGACCGGCTGTGATGCGTTCGCGCGGAAGTCGGTGTTGCCGTAGCCGCGCATGTAAAAGCGCGGGAAGGCACGGCCGAAAGAAGATTCGATGTTCAGGCTGGGCACGCGGCCGGACAGCACGCGGATGTCTTCGCCCGAGGAATTGATGACGTCGAGCTTCTCGCCGCTGAGCGTGGACACCGACGAGGGCACGTCTTTCACGTTTTCAGCACGGCGCTCGGCGGTGACGATCACGCGCTCCAGAACGCCAGTGGTGGCAGCAGGTTGTGACGCGGCAGCATCGGGTGCCTTGACCTCCTGTGCCTGGGCAGAAAGACCTGCCAGGGCCAGGCTGATCAGGAAGGGCAGGCGCTTGACGGCCAAACGTTTGCTAGAGGACGACGGAACGGCCATTTGTTGAGGCATGAGAGCATCCTTGTGTTGGGTTGTGCACCGGTTGCAACTGCTATGCCACCGACCGTTGGCAATCGTGCACCAAAAGCCATCATTCCAGGGGCGTGGCCGTGTCGTTTTGGGTGTTCAGCGCCCAGTCGATGTGCTCGCGCAACAGCTCGCTGGCACCGTCCAGTGCTTGGTACAAACCCTGAAACAAGAGCTCGCATTGATGGGCTTCGGCGAAGACATCAGGGTGTTGCCCATGGCCACCGCCAAATTGCGCCGCCAGCGCCGGCAGCCTTCGGTGTGGCGCAAGAAATCGTCCTGGCATCGAACGGCAAGCCGCAGGACGGCGTGCCGAGCTTCGAGATCGAGGCGCGCGGTTTCGGCGCCGTCCTTGCTACACGCAATACGCCCGACGCTAAGCAAATCGCGCTGATGGCGGAGATGCGCAAGATTGACGCTACACCAATGGCCGACTACAGCGCCGAGAGGAAGCAGCAAGGATCGCTCGGCGATGATCGGCTTCCGCTGCGTGGTCGACGCGACACCGTGACGACGAGGAGAAAACGATGAACAGCACCCGACGCCAGTGGCTCACGCTGGCTGCCGCCACCGCGCTGACCCGCCCAGCGCTGGCCGCGGCGCCCGCGCTGCCTGCGCAGAAGACGCTCAGGCTCTTCGGCGCCCGCATCCGGTATCACGAGCTGGGCCGGCCGGGCGCGAAGCCGACGTTGGTGCTCTTGCATGGCCTGGGCAGCAGCGCGGCCGGCGACTGGGGTCAGGTCATGCCGCAGCTGGCCAAGACGCACCACGTGCTGGCGCTCGATCACCTTGGCTTCGGCAACTCGGACAAGCCCTTCATCCAGTACGGCATCCAGATCTGGGTCGATTTTCTCGGCGAGTTCCTGCGCGAGAAGAAGGTCGCTGACTTCATGCTGATGGGCGAATCACTGGGCGGCTGGATCGCTGCGCAGTACACGCTGCAGGCGCTGCGCGGTGATGCGATCGGTGCGAGCTTCGCGCTGCCGCGGCCGACGCGGCTCGTGCTGTGCGACGCGGCGGGATATCGCGAGGCCCTGAGTTGGCGCTTCGACAAACCGCCCTCGGCAGCCAACGAACCCCCGAGCCGCGTCGGCGCCGGCCCGAGTCTCGCAGGCGAGAAGGCCCTGCTCGCGCGCATCTTCCGTGCGCCCTCGTTCAACACCGAGGACGCGATCCGCCGCGGCCTTGGCTGGAGCCTGTCCAAGGGCGACAGCCACACGATCGCGTCGGTCTATGCGGACCCGGCGATCCTGAACGAGTCGATTGACGGCCAGTTGGGCGAGATCACCATTCCCACGCTGATCGTCTGGGGTGAGCACGACGAGTTGCTGCCCTTGAAGCTCGGCCAGCGCTTCGCCGCCGAGATTCCGGGCGCGCGGCTCGTTGTCGTCACCGACAGCGGCCATGCCCCGATGATCGAGACGCCCCAGCACTTTCTCGCCGCGCTCGGCGACTTCTTGACGCGTTGAGGCTGCCGATGGCCATGTCCCACCTCCGCCTCGCGTTGCGCGCCGTCGTGCTTGCTACGGCACTTGGGCTCCCCGTAGCTGCCCAAGCCCAGGTGGCGCCGCGCATCCCGGTCGTTGTCGACCTCGACATCGGCGACGATATCGATGACAGCTTCGCGCTGGCACTGCTGCTCGCCAGTCCCGAGTTCGACCTGCGTGGCATCAGCACCGCCTGGGGCGACACCGCACTGCGTGCGCGCTTGGTCAAGCGGCTGTTGCGCGAACTCGGGCGCGACGAGGTGCCGGTCGCCGAAGGCCTTGTCACGACGAGCCAGACTGCGTTCACCCAAGCTCGTTGGGCATCGGGCCCGCACCGGCCCGGCATGATGGACGCTGCGCCAGCGCCGTGGGTAGCAAGCGGCTCGTCCGTCGACTTCTTGCTCGCCCAGGCCGCGCGCCAGCCGGGCCAGATCACGCTGCTCGCGCTCGGCCCGCTGACCAACGTCGCCGCGGCGATACGGCGCGATCCGCAGGGGTTTCGCCGGTTCAAACAGGTCGTGCTGATGGGTGGCTCGGTGCGCGAGGGCTACAGCAAGTCCGACTACCTGCCGGCACGTCCGCCCGACGCCGAATACAACATCGTCGCCGACACGGCGGCGGCGCAGACCGTGTTCGAGTCGGGCGTGCCTATCGTGATGATGCCGCTCGACTCGACCGCGGTGCGGCTGGACGACCAGAAGCGCGCGGCGCTGTTCGCTCACGGCTCGGCGCTGACCGATGCGCTCACGCTGATGTACCAGCAATGGACCAATGCCTACCAGCCCTGGGCTAGCGCGACGCCGACGTTGTTCGACGTCGTGCCAGTGGTTTGGTTGCTCGAACCGGCCGCCTGCCCGCTCACGCCGCTGCGCATCGTCGTCGACGCGCAGGGCTACACCCGCGAAGTGCCGGGCGCGCCGAACGCGCGGGTCTGCCTGAAGGTCGACAAGCCGGCGGTACTCGACCGGCTGATGCGCGTGCTGCTGCGCTGACGGTTCCAGTCGGAACGCGCTACCTGCTGCCGGGCGACGGAAGTGTCTCCGTCAACGAAGCGATGGGCGCGAGCGCCCAGTCGATGTGTTCGCGGACCATCATGCTGCAAGCCTCACGGCCGCGAACAAGTGCGGCGCGCAATTCCGGGTCATCGCGCTGATGCAGCGCATTGCCGGCCGCGACAGCCAGATTGCGCCGCCAGCGTTGGTAGCCGATGCGCCGGATGGGCCCGCCTTCGGTGTGATGCAGGAAATCATCTTCCGACCAGGTCCAGAGCTGCAGCAGGTTCGCATGAATCAACGGCTCGCGCATGTCGAAGTCGGGCAGGGTGCTGCGCTGCGCATACTTGTTCCATGGGCAGATGAGCTGGCAGTCGTCGCAGCCGTAGATGCGGTTGCCCATGGCGGCGCGCAGTTCTTCGGGGATCGGGCCGTCGTGTTCGATGGTCAGATAGGAGATGCAGCGCCGCGCGTCTACCCGGTAAGGCGCAATGATGGCCTGTGTGGGGCAGACGTCGATGCAGGCGCTGCAGCTGCCACAGTGTGACGTCACCGGCTCCGACAGCGGCAGTGGCAGGTCGATGTAGATCTCGCCCAGGAAGAACATGGAACCCGCCTCGCGGTGCAGCGCCAGCGTGTGCTTGCCGCGCCAGCCGATGCCGCTGCGCGAGGCGAGTTCCACCTCCAGCACCGGGGCGGAGTCGGTGAATGCCCGATGACCGAAAGGCCCCACGGCCTGTGCCAGCCGCTCGGCGAGTTTCTGCAGGCGCGAGCGCAAGACCTTGTGATAGTCACGCCCGCGGGCGTACATCGAGATGCCGGCTTGCGACGGATCGGCGATGCCCTGCCATTCGATGGCTTGCCATTCGTCGGGCGTGTGTCGTGGCAGGTAGTCCATGCGGGCGGTGATCACGCGGACGGTGCCCGGCACCAGCTCGGCGGGCCGCGCGCGCTTCACGCCATGGGTCGCCATGTAAACCATGCCGCCGTGAAAGCCGTTGTTCAACCATGCCAGCAGACCGGGCTCGGCCGAAGACAAATCGACATCGGCCACACCGATCTGGGAAAATCCCAGCGCCTTGGCCCATTCGCGCAGACCGGACATCAGCTCGAGCAGGCCCTTTTCATTCAACTCGCGAGCAAGCATCATTTGTCGATTCTAGGAACTCGCACCGTGCACTGGCCTAACGAGGCCGCTTGTACCGCCACCGCCTCGGTGCTGGCGCAGCGGCCGGCGCTTCGCGAGGCCTTCATCGAACTGCACGGGACGCTGGGGGCCGGCAAGACCACCTTCGTGCGCCATCTGCTGCATGCCCTGGGCGTGCAGGGCCGCATCAAGAGCCCCACCTATGCCGTGATGGAGTCATACGAGCTGCCCGACCTGAATGTCTCGCATTTCGACTTCTACCGCTTCAAGGACCCGCAAGAATTCGAAGATGCGGGCTTTCGCGACGTGTTTGCGAGCAGCGGACTCAAGCTGGCCGAATGGCCCGAGCAAGCGGCTGGCCTCTTGCCCGTACCTGATCTGCGCATGGAACTCATTCCGCTGGATGGAGACGAACGCCGGGTGACATTCGATGCCTTCACGACCCGCGGCCTGGCGCTGCTGCCCGACGCAGAGCCGACGGGGGCGTCTTCATGAATCGGCGAGACGCCTTGCGAGGGATGGGCAGCGTGGCCTTGCTGCTGGGTGCACATGAACTGGCCTTCGGCGCGAGCATCGTTGCCGTACGCGTCTGGCCTGCCGCTGACTACACACGGGTGACGCTGGAATCGGACACGCCCTTGTCGCTCAAGCACTTCATGGCCGACAACCCGCAACGCCTGGTGATCGACATCGACGGCCTGGAGTTGAGCCCGACCTTGCGAGAGCTTGTTGGCAAGGTGCGCTCCGACGACCCGTTCATCGAGGGCGTGCGGGTGGGTCAGAACCAGCCGCGTGTGGTGCGCTTGGTGATTGACCTCAAGCAACCCACTGCGCCGCAGCTCTTCACACTTGCCCCGGTGGCGGCTTACCAGCACCGCGCGGTGTTCGACCTGCACCCCACGCACGAGCGCGACCCCCTGCGTGCGCTGGTTCAAGACAAAGCCCAGGCCGAGCAGAAGGCGGCGCAGGCGGTGCAGGACGCGCTCGGCGAGTTCATCGACAAGATGAATGCGCCGCCCGTCCCGGGGCGAGCGGCTTCGGCGCCTCCACCTGTGGCCGCAGCCTCCGCACCGCCGATCACGCAGTCGCGCATCGACCGGCTGATCATCGTTGCGCTCGACCCAGGGCACGGCGGCGAAGACCCCGGTGCCACCGGCCCCACTGGCCTGCGCGAGAAGGATGTGGTGCTGGCGGTGGCGCTCAAGCTGCGCGACAGCATCAACGCCATCCCGGGCATGCGCGCGATGCTCACTCGCGATGCCGATTTCTTCGTGCCGTTGCAAGAGCGGGTGCGCAAGGCGCGGCGGGTGCAGGCCGACTTGTTCGTCTCAATCCACGCCGATGCCTTTTTCAAGCCGCATGCGCGAGGGGCGTCGGTGTTCGCCTTGTCGCAAGGTGGCGCCACCAGTAGCGCAGCGCGCTGGATGGCCGACAAAGAGAACGCCGCCGACCTGGTGGGCGGCGTCAACATCAAGGCCAAGGACGCGATCGTGTTGCGCACCTTGCTCGACATGAGCACCACCGCGCAGATCAAGGACAGCCTGAAGCTCGGCGGCGAGGTGCTGGGGCAGATCCGCAAGGTGGGCTATCTGCACAAGGGGAGTGTGGAACAGGCGGGTTTCGCGGTGCTGAAAGCGCCTGACGTGCCGTCGATCCTGGTCGAGACGGCCTTTATCTCCAACCCCGAAGAAGAGAAGAAGCTGCGCAGCGACGAGTACCGCGATCAGCTGGTGGACGCGCTCACCTCGGGCATCAAGCGCTATTTCGCGAAGAACCCGCCACTGGCGCGGCAGCGCCAGCTCTGATCCATCACCGCGCGCTGGTTCAGGCGGCGGTGGCAGGTGCCTTGCGCCGCGCTTTCCACGCGCCGAAGAGCACCAGCACACCAGGCAGCAAGATGGCGCCCCAGATGATCTTGTCGAGGTGCTCCTTGACCCACGGGATGTTGCCGAACAGGTAACCCGCCATCGTCACACCGCCCACCCACAGGACGGCACCGCTCACGTCGAACAGCGTGAACTTGCTGCGCGTCATCTGCGCTACGCCAGCCACGAAGGGCGCGAAGGTGCGCAGGAAGGGCATGAAGCGCGCGGCGATGATGGTGACGCCGCCGTATTTTTCGTAGAAGGCGTGCGCCTGCTCGAACGCCTTTTTGTTGAAGAAACGCGAGTTCTCCCACTGGAACACCTTGGGGCCGAAGTAGCGGCCGATCGTGTAGTTGCTCTGGTTGCCGAGGATGGCCGCCGCGATCAGCAGGCCGATCGACACCGGCAGGCTCATCAGCCCCGCGCCGCACAGCGCGCCGACCACGAACAGCAGCGAGTCACCGGGCAGAAAGGGCATCACCACCACGCCGGTCTCGACGAAGATGATCAGGAAGAGCAGGGCGTAGACCCAGGTGCCGTAGGTCTGCACGAAGGTGGCGAGGTGCACGTCCACGTGCAGGATGAAATCGAGAATGAAGGCGAGGATGTCCATGGGGCCGCATTATCGCGGGCACGCTCGGGTCGGATTCATACAATGCAGCGATGAATGCCGTACCGCAGCCCCGTTCTCGTCGCCCCATCCGCGAGCTGCCTGACGAGCTGATCAGCCAGATCGCCGCGGGCGAGGTGGTGGAGCGGCCCGCCTCGGTGGTGCGCGAGCTCGTCGACAATGCGCTGGACGCAGGCGCTACCGAGGTTGTGATCAAGCTGATGGCGGGTGGTGTGCGCAGCATCGTGGTCGAAGACGATGGCGCCGGCATTCCGGCCGATGAATTGCCGCTCGCGCTGCGCCGCCATGCCACGAGCAAGATCGCCTCGCTCGATGAGCTGGAAAACGTCTCCACGATGGGCTTTCGCGGCGAGGCGCTGGCTGCCATTTCATCGGTGGCCGAGCTGAGCATTGCCAGCCGCACGGCGGGCGTCGCTCACGCCCAGCGCATCGACGCGCGCTCGGGTGAGCTGGTGCCCGCAGCGCGTGGCGTGGGCACCAGTGTCGAGGTGCGCGAGCTGTTCTTCAGCACGCCGGCTCGCCGCAAATTCCTGAAGACCGATGCGACCGAGTTGGCGCATTGCATCGAAGCGGTGCGCCGGCATGCGCTGGTGCGCCCGGATGTGGGCTTCGCCGTTTGGCACGAGGGCAAGCTGGTACAGCAATGGCGACGCGCGGCCGGCCACGACCAGCGCGTGCGCGAGGTGCTGAGCGACGACTTCATCGTCGAAAGCCGCGAGGTATCGTTCGCGGCCGGCCCGTTGCGCATCACCGGTCGCGCGGGTACGCCGGCCGCGGCGCGCACGCGGGCCGATCAGCAGTACGTGTACGTCAATGGCCGTTATGTGCGCGACAAGCTGCTCGCGCACGGCGTGCGTTCGGCCTATGAGGATGTGCTGCACGGCGGGCGCCAGCCGGCGTATGTGCTGTTCATCGAGATCGCCCCGGAGCGTGTCGATGTGAACGTGCATCCGACCAAGATCGAGGTGCGCTTTCGCGATTCGCGCGAGGTGCACCAAGCGGTGCGGCGTGCGGTGGAAGCAGGGTTGGCGCCGTCGCAGGCGGGGGGCGTGGCGATAGCAGGTTCGGCGCCGTTGCAACCTGTGCCGTCGAGGGAACCGGCATCGAATTTCCCGAGTTACACATCGAACTTTCGACCGCTCGTCTCGCAGGCCTCGCTCGGCTTGGAGCAGGCGGCCGTGTTGTATGCGCAAGAAGCGCCCGCCGCCTGGGCAACATCTGCCGCTCCGGCCGCGCCCGCTGCTGCAACCGTGCTGCCCGCAGGCGACTGGCCTTTGGGCAAGGCCGTGGCGCAGATCGGCGGTGTGTTCGTGCTGGCCGAGAACGCGCAGGGCTTGGTCATCGTCGACATGCATGCGGCACATGAACGCATCGTCTACGAGCGACTGAAGGCGAGCCTCGGTGCCGCGGCCATCGAATCGCAACCGCTGCTGATCCCCGCCACCTTCGCGGCCACGGCGCAAGAGATCGCCACGGCCGAGGCGCAGGCCGATAACCTGTTGACGCTGGGGCTCGACGTTTCCGTGTTGTCCGCCACCACACTGGCCGTTCGCTCCCGGCCCGCCGCGTTGGCGGGTGGCGATGTGATCGAGCTGGCGCGCAGCGTGTTGGCCGAGCTGGCGCAGTACGACGCGAGCAGCGTGATTCAGCGGGCGCAGGACGAGTTGCTCTCGACCATGGCGTGTCATGGTGCGGTGCGCGCCAATCGTCAGCTGACGATCGACGAGATGAATGCGTTGCTGCGCGACATGGAGCGCACCGAGCGCTCCGACCAATGCAACCATGGCCGCCCGACCTGGCGGCAGATCACGATGAAGGAGCTTGACGCCTTGTTCTGGCGCGGGCGCTGAGGCGTCGAGGTCTCCGATGGATCACAACTTCCTGTCGGCCTTCATTCTCCTGCTGCTGGTGCTGGACCCATTGGGCAGCCTGCCGATCTTCATTCCGGTGATGCGCGAGGTGAGCCCGCAACGCCGCCGCTGGGTGGCGGTGCGCGAGGTCGGCATCGCGTTCTCTGTGCTGTTCGCCTTCATGTTCCTGGGCGAAGCTTTCTTGCGGGTCATGCACCTGTCTGAGCGTTCGCTCGAAGTGGGTGGCGGCGTGATCCTGCTGATGGTGGCCATTCGCATGATCTTCAGCACCGAAGGCGGTGTCTATGGCACGCCGGAAGGCAAGGAGCCGATGATTTTTCCGCTGGCCATCCCCTTGCTGGCAGGGCCTTCTGCGATGGCGACAGTGCTGCTGCTCGCCTCGCGTCAACCGGAGCGGCTGGTGACGTGGGTCGGTGCACTGGCTTGTGCCATGGCGGTGTCCTTGACCATCTTGCTGCTGTCCAACCGCATCCGCCAATGGGTCGGAGATTCGGTGGTGTCGGCGTTCGAGAAGCTGATGGGCTTGGTGCTGACAGCGATTGCAGTGGAGATGATTCTTGCAGGGTTGAAACGCTACTTTCTCGGGTGAGTTCTAGGTAGATCGAGAACCAACGAGTTGCACGTTCCCGTTCCCAAAGAAAAGGCTCTTTGCGCGTTAGCTAAGGATGAGCGGGATGCCCGAGGGCCAAGGCGAGCAAACAAGCGGGCTGCAGACGAATTGGTGCTGACCGGTCAAGTGCCCGGAACCACCCCAGGTA
>Ga0307515_10000901_pt1 | contig 68376 bp, 54 predicted proteins | sample 17_EM_MG_FD_194513 | JGI IMG/M metagenome (GOLD analysis project Ga0307515, IMG submission 194513) | Populus trichocarpa ectomycorrhiza microbial communities from riparian zone in the Pacific Northwest, United States - 17_EM | ecosystem: Host-associated > Plants > Roots > Unclassified | place... | reverse complement strand
AAAAACGAAAGCAGCCCCAAGCATTGCTGCTTGGGGCTGTTTGTGATCCTTGTAAGTTTCGTAGAGGACGTTCAAAGACTTCGACCTGGAGTTGTCGCCCTGAGCAATGCTCAGGATGAGTGCGACTCCTTAAAGGAGGTGATCCACCCACACCTTCCGGTACGGGTACCTTGTTACGACTTAGTCCCTCTTACCCCCCTCACCTTCGACCGCTCCTTCCCTTACGGGTTAGGCCACGGGCTTCGGGTGAAGACAATTCAAGTGACTTGACGGGCGGTGTGTACAAGACCCGGGAACGTATTCAACGCAGTATAGCTGACCTGCGTTTACTAGCGATTCCGCCTTCATGTAGTCGAGTTGCAGACTACAATCTGAACTGGGGGCGTATTTTTGGGATTAGCTCCACCTCACGGTATCGCGGCCCTTTGTTGCGCCCATTGTAGCATGTGTGAAGCCCCAGACGTAACTGCCATGCTGACTTGACGTCATCCCCACCTTCCTCCGGCTTACACCGGCGGTCTCTTGTGAGTTCCCATCTTTCATGCTGGTAACACAAGACGAGGGTTGCGCTCGTTGGCGGACTTAACCGTACACCTCACGGCACGAGCTGACGACAGCCATGCAACAAGTGTCTTCTGGTCCCCTTGAGAGGGAGGGCCTCCTTTCAGAGGCTTACCATCGATGTCAAGTCTGGGTAAGGTTCTTCGGTTAGTATCGAATTAATCCACATGCTCCACCGCTTGTGCGGGTCCCCGTCAATTCATTTGAGTTTCAACCTTGCGGCCGTACTCCCCAGGCGGGATACTTAGTGCGTTAGCTGCGGCACAAGAGGGGTCGATACCTCTTACGCCTAGTATCCATCGTTTAGGGCGTGGACTACCAGGGTATCTAATCCTGTTTGCTACCCACGCTTTCGCGCCTCAGCGTCAGATATGGACCAGTTTGCTGCCTTCGCCATGGGTGTTCCTCCTGATATCTACGCATTTCACCGCTACACCAGGAATTCCACAAACCTCTTCCATCCTCAAGTCCGCCAGTATGCAGAGCAATTTCCGGGTTGAGCCCGGAGCTTTCACTCTACACTTAACGGACCGCCTACGCGCTCTTTACGCCCAGTAAATCCGGACAACGCTTGGACCCTACGTCTTACCGCGGCTGCTGGCACGTAGTTAGCCGGTCCTTATTCCCCAGGTACCGTCCTAAGTCTTTCCTGGTAAAAGGAGTTTACAGGCCTAGACCCTTCATCCTCCACGCGGCGTCGCTGCATCAGGGTTTCCCCCATTGTGCAAGATTCCCAACTGCTGCCACCCGTAGGTGTGTGGGCCGTGTCTCAGTCCCACTCGGGCGGATCATCCTCTCAGACCCGCTACCTGTCGTCGGCTTGGTAGGCCATTACCCCACCAACTACCTGATAGGCCATGAACCGCTCCTGAAGCGAAAATCCGTTTAATCTTAACTCGATGCCGAGCTAAGGCCACATCCGGTATTTATGGCATTTCTGCGTTTGTCCCGGACTTCAGGGCACGTTGTTCATGTCTTACTCCGCCGTTCGCCACTAGAGATTGCTCCCTCGTTCGACTTGCATGTTTTAGGCACGCCGCCAGCGTTCGTCCTGAGCCATGATCAAACTCTCCGAAGAAATTTTGACCGCGCTCACGAAATCAATCGTTAGCGTGATTGTCTTTGTTGTTTTGCGTTCTCCCCACTTACATGAGGTCCATCATCCACCGCGTTTAACCGCGCAGGAATCATAGCCGCGTTTTTGCTGGCATCCGGCTCTTCACCGTCACCAGCGACTCACTCCGACCTTACAGCGGGTGAGCCGTTCTTATCTTTGAACGTGTATTCCTCTATGAAACTTTCAAGGTACTTTCAGTCTCGGCTTCTTCGACTTCGCTTTCGCTTGTCTGTGTCGCCTTGACGATTGATATTATTCCCTCTCTTAACCTGCGTTGTCAACCCCATAGGAGAAAAAAGTCGGAACTCTGCATCTAAACGTCTTTCCGCAACGTCTTGAATCTCTTGGGGCTTCTTACTTGAAGCAGCAGTGATTTGAACCTGAGAAGGTCGTCCGCAACCCAACCCGGAAAGACCGAACGGTTCGGCCCCTCCCTGTAGTCCTTCGCCTCCACCTCCTTTAACGAAAGACCGCCTACACTAAGGCGGTGCCCCTGCGCGCGCCGTTCCTGATCGCCGCCTTCCTCTCCTCGGCGCTGCTCTTCGTCGTGGAACCCCTTGCGGCCCGCCTCGTCCTTCCCACCTTTGGCGGCGCCCCCGCCGTCTGGAACGGCACCCTCCTCTTTTTCCAAGCCGCCCTCCTCCTCGGATACTTTCTCGCGCACCTGGCCGCCACCCGCCTCACCCCGAAAGCTCAGCGCATCGTTCAACCCGCTTTCCTCGCCGCCTCTCTCCTCACGATCCCCCTCGCGAACACCTCATCTTTCCAAGGCTGGGTGCAGGACCGCGCCGCCCAAGGCGGAGCGGGCGTCGGACTTCTCCTCATCGCCCTCGCCGGACTCATCGGTCTCCCCTTCGTCGCCCTCGCCGTCAACAGCCCCCTCCTCCAACGTTGGTATGCAGGCACCGGAGCCAAAGACGCCCACCGGCCAACCTTCCTCTACGCGGCAGGCAATCTCGGTTCCCTCATCGCCCTCCTCGCCTACCCTCTCGTCGTCGAGCCAAACCTTCGCCTGGGCGAACAAGCCGGAGCCTGGCGAATCGGCCTCCTCATCCTCGCCTTCTTAGTCGGCACCTGCGCCCTCGCCTCCCGCAACGGAAACGAAGAAAAGGCTCCCAAAACCCAAAACCTAAAACCCAAAACCCAAAACTCCCTCCGTCTCCGCTGGCTCCTCCTCGCCGCCGTCCCCAGCGCCCTCCTCATGGGCTGCACAACCTACCTCACCTCCAACATCGCTCCCATCCCGCTGCTTTGGGTGGTGCCGCTCTCCCTCTACCTGCTCACCTTTGTGTTGGTCTACGCGGCCAAACCCATCGCGCCCGTCACCCAACTCGGCCGCGTCTTCCCCATGCTGGTGGTCCCCCTCGCGATCACCATCCTCCTCGGGGCGGATAAGCCGGCGATGGGTTTCTTCCACGTCGCAACCTTCTTCGTCGCCGCCTGGATGTGCCACGGACGACTCGCCCAAGAAGCCCCTGCCGCGGAAGGACTGACCGAATACTGGCTGTACGTCTCCCTCGGTGGAGCCCTCGGTGGCGTCTTCGTCTCCATCGTCGCGCCCCTCGTCTTCAACTCTCTCGCCGAATACCCGATCGCCCTCGTCGCCGCCGCCATGCTTCGTCCTATGATTCAAAGCGGGAAGGAAGCCAAGAAAGGCGGGCTGAAAGATCGGTGGAACGACAGCCGGGTCGACTACCTCTATCCCGCCGCGATTGCCATTCTGGCCGCCGCGTTGGTTCTCATCGGAAAGCCGGTCCTCGCTCCCGGAATGGCCCGCACCTTCCTCCTCTTAGGTGTCCCCGCCGCCCTCGCCTTTGCCGCCATCGACCGCCCCATACGCTTTGGCCTCGCCCTCGGCGCCGCCTTCCTCATCCCCACCGTCCTTCAAGCCGCCAGCGATGGCAAGGTCCTCCTCACCGAGCGATCCTTCTTCGGGGTCCACCGCGTGGTACGAGAAGAAGCCACCACCGCCATGGTCGGCCGCCGCGGTCCGCATGGCAACGAACATCTTGAGAAGTTCGGTCCCTTCCTTGAACTGCTTCACGGAAACACCGTTCACGGACGGCAGGATCTCAGCCACCCTAAGGTTCCTCTAACCTACTACTATCCAACCGGCCCGATCGGCGGAATCATGACCAAGATCCAGCCCGCCCGCGTCGCCCTCGTTGGCCTCGGCGTCGGCTCTCTCGCCGCCTACGGCGTCGCCGGACAGCATTTCGACTACTTCGAGATCGACCCCGTCGTCACCCGAATCGCCAAAGACCCCCGCTACTTCACCTTCCTGCGAGACAGCCAGGCCGAGGTCCGCACCATCCTCGGCGACGCCCGCCTCACCCTCGCCCGCGCCAAACCGGGATACGGTCTCGTCGTCCTCGACGCCTTCTCCTCCGACTCCATTCCCATCCACCTGCTCACCGTCGAAAGCCTCCGTATGGCCATGTCCAAACTCGCCCCCGGCGGCATCCTCGCGATCCACATCAGCAACCGATACCTCGACCTCGAACCCGTCCTCGCCGCCAACGCCCGCGCCCTCCACATCGTCGGCATCTCCTTCATCGACGGCGCGATGCAAGAAGAAACCGCCGCCGGAAAACAACAGTCCCACTGGCTCGCCTTCGCCCCCAGCGAGACCGAACTCGCCACCATCAAAACCCCCGACTGGAACGACCTCGACTACCACCCCGGCGTCCGCCCCTGGACCGATGACTACAGCAACGTCCTCGGCGCCTTCAACGCCAACCAGTAGTCCCGTCTTTCAAAATTTAAAGATAATTATTTACAATAATTTCTGTGTCTGGAATTTCTGAGGCGAGATTTCACGAGATAATCTCGTTATTTTTTTCTTCAAAGAGCGATAAATGCAGTTTAGATGCTGCAGCTATTTATTTTGATTTTTGGCTAAATAATGTGGACTAGCGTCTGTTATTTTACCTTTTATGGAGGATGGACCTCCTCTTCTTGGTCGCAATGCCCTGGGGCCGCCTAGCCCTTGCTACCGGCCGTCGGCAGACTGGGCCCCCGGGGCTTCCCCAACCATTCAAACACCGGTGAGCCCCGGGGGCTAAGGGCCCATGAATTCGAGAACGTTGTCCCCTTCGGCCCCAGGGCATTGCTACCAAGAATGGGGGAGAGCCCGAACCGAACCGGGGCACGTCCACCCGGCGAAAAAGAACCGGTTGGCATAGGGCACGGAACCTGGTCTGGCGGGCACAATGTAGCCGTGCGAACCTTCCTCAGCGCGGGCGAAGCCTCCGGAGACGCCTACGGCGCGGCGCTCGTCACCGAACTCAAAGAGCGCGGCTCCGACGGCCCCTTCGAAGGTCTCGGCGGCCCCCGCATGAGCGCCGCCGGAGTGACCCTCGCCGCCGACTCCTCCCATTGGGGCGCCATCACCATCTCCCAGTCGCTTCCCCTCGTCCGCAAAGTCTTTCGCGCCTACTACCGAACGAAGAAAGCCCTCTCCACCGGCGCCCCCGGCCTCTTCGTGCCTATCGACTTCGGCTACGTCAATATCCGCCTCGCCCGGCACGCCAAACGGCTCGGTTGGAAGGTCCTTTACTTCGTTCCCCCTGGCTCCTGGCGGCGGCACAAGCAAGGCAAGGACCTTCCCGCCGTAACCCACCGAATTGTCACCCCCTTCTCCTGGTCCGCCGACATCCTCAAGGCCATGGGCGCCGATGTCCGCTGGTTCGGCCACCCGATCAAGAGCCTTGTCGGAGCCAACCTAAACTCTCTGCCCGAGGCCCGGGAAACGCTTGCCCTCCTCCCCGGCTCCCGCGCCCACGAAATCTCCAACAACCTCCCCATCCTCGCCGAAGCGTTCAAGGACTGGCCCGGAAAGATCGAATTCGCCCTCGCCCCCACCGCTAACGCAGATGCGATCCGCACCCAGTGGCCGCGGCAAGACGACACTTTCACCGTCGGCGACACCATTGGCGTCCTATCCCGTTCACGCGTCGCCGCCGTCTGCTCCGGCACCGCCACCCTGGAAGCCGCCCTCCTCCGGGTGCCCACCGTCGTCGTCTACCAAGCGGACGACAAGATGCGCCGCGAAGAACGCATCCTCACTCGCCTCGGCCTCTTCCGCCGCCCCGAATACGTCGCCCTCCCCAACATCCTCCTCCAACGCACCGCCGTACCGGAGCGCATCGACCGCGTCGACCCCGCCTGGCTCCGCGACCTGACGAATGCCCTGTGGGAAGACGGTCCCGAACGCAAAGCCCAACTCGCCGCCTTCGAAGAACTCGATGCCCTCCTCGGCCCCCCGGATGCCATTGCCCGGACCGCCGAATGGGCGTTAGACTGGACTTAGCATGGACGATCTCCTCATCGTCGGCGCCGGTCCCACCGGTCTGATGCTCGGCTGCTGGCTCGCCGCGAACGGCGTCAAAGCGCGGATCGTCGATCCAAAACCCGGCCCGACGCCCGAGACCCGCGCGGTCGGCGTCCAAGCCCGAACCCTTGAATTCTGGGCGATGCTCGGCATCGTCGACCGTGCCCTGGCCCGAGGCCGAAAGGGTCTCGCCGCCGACTTCTGGGTCGAAGGCCGCCGCGTCGCCCGCGGCGAGTTCGGCGAGATGGGAGCCGGCCTAAGCCCCTATCCCTTCTTCTTTCTCCTCGGACAAGACCAGACCGAGGAGCTCCTCTACGAGCGCCTCAAAGAGCTGGGCGGGGAGGTCGAATGGGGCGTCGCCGTCACCGAGATCGAAGGCAACACCGCAGCCCTCGGCGACGAACGGGCCACCTTCCGCTTCATCCTCGGCTGCGACGGTGCCCGCAGCGTCGTCCGAAAAGCCGCCGCTCTCGAATTTCCCGGCGGCACCTACGACAACCGCTTCTACGTCGCCGATATCGACGCGACGGGCGGAGTCGTTCCCGGGGAACTGAACATCGCCCTCTTCAAAGACCGATTCCTCGCCTTCTTCCCCCTCAAGGACGAGAACCGATACCGAATGGTCGGCCTCCTCGATCCCACCCTCGATCCCGAGACCGCCACCATCGACGATGTCCGCCCGGAACTGGAACGGCTCATGAAGACCCAGGTACAGACGGTCCGCTGGTTCTCCGTCTACCGCGTCCACCACCGCGTGGTCGAGCGGTTCCGAAAAGGCCCCCTCTTCCTCCTCGGCGACGCCGCCCATGTCCATAGCCCGGTAGGTGGCCAAGGCATGAACACCGGCCTCGGCGACGCCGTAAACCTAGCCTGGAAGCTCGTCGAAGTTCTCAAACACGGCGCCGACGAACGACTTCTCGATAGCTACGATGCCGAGCGCCGCCCCTTCGCCGAGACCCTTGTCCAGACGACGGACCGAGCGTTCGAACTCATTGTCCGGCAAACGCCTCTGGCCCGTTTTATCCGTACCCAGGTGGTTCCCTACGTTCTCCCGATGGCCTTCCGGCTCGGCATCGTCCGCCGCTTCGCCTTCCGCACCGTCTCCCAAATCCGAATCACCTACCGGAAAGGCCCGTTGGCGAAAGGTTCGGGAGGCGGTGACCGGCTACCACCCTTGGGCGAGCCCGCAAAGCCAGACCGTTGGCAACTGGTCACGGCCGGCGCTCCGACCCCGCAAGGTGAAAGCTGGTGCCGCGACCGAGATATCGATCCCGTGTCTCGCCCCGGCTCCTCGGCGGTTCTCCTAGTGCGCCCCGACGGGTACGTCGGGGTTGCCCTGCCAAGCTTCTCCGCCGAAGCGCTGGATGACTACTTGCGGCAAGTCATCGGCCGCCCTATTTAGGACCAAGGACACGGACGACGTGGAGGGTGGTGCCTCGGCGGGTGTAGAGAATCGTTCGGTCGGCCTGGGTGACGCCGTGAATGCTCAGCCCAAAAGCATCCAGATTCGGCCGGCGTCGCCCCATCTCCGGGAACCGGGCGATGTCTTCGCAACGTTCGAACATCGCGTCGATCCGCTCCTCGGCAAACACTGATCCAACTTCGTCGGTCAGCTTCTGATAGTAGGTCAACAGATCCCGCTGGGCAATCTCCGTATAGCTGAGCTTAATCACGCAACCCGCTCCCGGCTCAACGAGCGACGACGGATATCGTCCACCGTAATAAAACCGCCCCGATCAACGCAGACCTGCTCCAACCCGATCTTCACCGCGGGAGCCATTGAGGCCTCGTCGCCGTCATCTTTCTGGTCATCGAGACGATTCAGCGCGGCCGCTACGACGTCCTCCGCCGTACGATATCGACCCGACTGCACACAGCGCCGAACGATCGCGCTGCTTTCCAAGGACAGTCGAACTTCCACCCTTCAAAACTTCCACAGATGGGTGCAGGCATGGCCAGTAAACATACGGGGACTCGCCTTCACGGCTTCGGCTTGATCGAAAGCTTCAACGTCGCATACCCATCGATCTGAAAATGTTCCACCCGAAGCCGATGCGGCCCACCCGATAGCGACACCGTCCGTGCATAAGCCGTCGGCCCCTGATAATGCCAGGCATCTTCGATCAACGGCTTACCATCCAACCAAACCCGCGCCCCATCGTCCGTCGTAAGTTCGAGGGCATAGCTTCCCGCCGGAACGGTGAACGTCCCATCCGCCGCGGTGGCATAGTGCGTCGTCGGAAGCCCCGAGACAAACGCATACCCGGCAAAATCCAACTTGTCCGTCTTCAGCGACTTGATCGGCGGGGAGGCCAAAACCGAAGCAAAGTCCTTCGGTACCGCATGAGGGTCCGTTGGATTTTCACTCTCCTTCCAAGCAAAGAACTTCACGTCCCAATCGATAGGCGCAAAGAATTTGGAGAACCCAAAACGCACCGCCTTACCCGCCGGGGTCACGATGCCGCGTACATCCGTCGTCGCACCGCCGACGTACTCAAGCTCCACCTTTGTGGTTCCGACACGTCCCTTCGGCACATCGATCTTTACCAGTCCGGGAACTACGCCCGACTTCGCGCCCAGCGTCACTCCTTCGGAAGAGACCAAGCGCCACCTACCCTTCGGCCCCAACACCCGGTAGTAGCCCGTCTCTTTGATCTCGCCCGCTTTCCTCGTCCCGCTACCCGCGCTGGTTCCCCCGGGCAAAGGCGCGCCTCCCCCGAGAACCTTCTTTTCGGGAGTCAGGAGAGGACGCTTGAAGTCATACGGCCCCCACTCGTCGATCAGGATATTTGGCCACCCCTGTAGATCGGTGACCTTGTGCATGAGTTGGGAGGTGTTGCCGCCCTTGAGAGCCGGAATTCGATAGTCCCTTAGAGGATCGTCCTGCAAGCGCGCTGGGCGCACGATCGCTTCCGAGATTCCGTAACCCAAGGTCGAGACTGGATTCGCCACAACCTCCCGGACTCCAGGAATAGCTTCGGAGCCCACCAGGGAGCTGAAGGTGTTGGTCACCGGGATAGGGGAAAATGGCGTTTCACCCTTCGGGATGCGGGAAGCAGCCTGGACGTGGGCAAACACGTTCTCGCTCAGAAGCGTGTTGGTCGTTCCCCTTAGATCAAGCGCGAGGGGTGTGCGGACAAACTCGTTGCCGACAATCCGATTGTCCCGGCTTCGGACGTCGCGCTTCTGGGCATAGATGAAAGAAGGATCTGGCGCATCGGCCCAAAACGCAATCGCGACGTCTTCGCCTTCAAACCGGTTCAACGCGATCTCATTCGCCTGCCCATGCTCGATCGCAACCCCCCGCTGGTTGCCTCGGAAATCGTTCGCCACAATCTTCGTGTCGTAGCTGTAGCCACCCCAAACCCCGTGAAACGAGCCGTGAATACGATTCGCCACAAACGTGTTCCGGCTGAAGGTCGCCTCGATGGCGTTGGTCGGCGCATAGCTGAAGTCGTTCGCAAAACATAGGTTATCGTTGCACCCGCCCACGCCCGAATCCATCGTGTCCTGCCCTGCCCAAAGGAAGAACCCGTCGCCTCCGTGGGTCACCGAGTTATAAGCGAACACGTTCCGATTGCACTGCTCAAAAACCAGAATCCCGGCAGAATCCTGCCCTCGGTTATAGACCCCGTAGGAGAAGCCCCGGACATCGTAATCGATCCGGTTGTGCATGATCTGGTTCTCGGAAGCCCGGTACATGCCAATCCCCAGCGCGGAGTTAAAGGACAGATCCGAATTCCAAACCAATCCCTTATTGGATCGATCGAGAAAGAGCCCGCTTTGCCCTCCCGTCACCCGAAGATTCTTGACCTCGAACCCATCGCACCGGTCAAGGTAGACCGCCGTACCCTGGTTCAGCCACTCCCCTTTCTCGTTGTGGTGAAAGCTCATCCAGTCCGCCAGATCCTCCTTCTCGGGAGTTGAAAGGAGGTGCTGCCGCCAGTTGTAAGAGAGATCGCAGTCGATCAGTTTCAGCCCTTTCACCTGACTCGCCAGCAGACCAATCTTGTAGCCGTGGGCGTGAAGCCCCTTAATCGTCACGTTCCGCCCCTCGACCCGCACTCCCAGGCCCGTCCGGGCGTCCGGCATTGCCGTCGCCGGGGTTCCTCGGAGCACCACGCCGGTGAAATCGACCACGATCCCGTTGCCCTTCACCGTCAGCACCGGCAACCCTCCGCTCTTCAGGAAGTAGGTTCCGGCTTTGATGCGAGCCGTGGAGGCGACGACCAATCCCACCTTTGGGACGATCGGGGTGGGAGGAACGGGGAGAACCATTGATAACGAGTTTAACGCGAAGCGTTGTAGGCGCAACCTCCGTGGTTGCGAACAGCCTGACCAAATTCATGGAACGGTCCTCGATTCCGTGACAAACGACGTCACACCGTCCGCAACCACGGAGGTTGCGCCTACAACGCTTCGCGTTAACCCGTTCCTGGGCCGTCTTCTCCATAATCGTCGTAACTCTGACCCTAGCTGGCACGTAACTCAGTCGTGAGATCCAAACCGATTTTGGGGGCCATGGTGGCCCTTCTTCTCGCTGGATGTGGCGGCGGCGGTGGCTCCGTTGCGAAAGGCGAGATCTCCGGCGTCGTTTTCGATGGCGATGGCAAGCCGGTCAAAGGCGCGACGGTGTACGTCGACGCGGGCGGGCACCGCTCGACCGAGACCGACTCCGGCGGAACTTACGTTCTGCGCGATGTCGCCGCCAAAGACATCATTGTCCGCGCGGAGACCCCGGACGGCAACTATCTGGGCCAGAACCTTTCGCGCGTCTTCTCGAACGAGCGGGACATGAGCGTGAACATCACCCTCTATCCGTCCACCTCGCTCGCCCGGGTAATCGGGCAGGTGACCAACGCTTCCGGCCACGTTCAGCAGGGCTTGCGCGTCTTCGCCCGACCGACCGATGGCTCGATCCTTTCCAGTTCCAGCGCGATGACCGACGCGGACGGATTCTTCACCATCGACCGTCTGGTTCAAGGAATCGAATATCGCATCGTCGCTAACGCTCCCGGCAAAGGTGAAGACAGCCGTTTGCTTACGTTCTCCACTCGGGAGACCCACCAGAATCTAGTCTTGGGCACTGCCTCGGACCCCGTCCTAGCGGCACCCACTAACCTAGACGCGATCGCCTACACCACGCCGGGCCAGGACACGTTCCGCACCGCGAGCGTAACCACCGTCCAAGCCAGCCGCGCGATGGAAGCGATCAAGCAGCAGATCGACCCGACCCGCGCCGCCCGCATCGCCAAGCGGCCCGCCTCACGCGATACGTCGCTCGGGCGCCCGATCGAGGTCGACCTCTTCTGGGACGAGTACGGCATCGTCGACACCTACGGCTTCGGCATCTACCGCCACGAGGTCCCCTCCGCGGGCCTGCCGCCGCCCGACACGAGCATGTTCCTCCACGATCCGCTTGCCTCGTACTACGCGGATGGCGATGCGATCTTGCTGCCCGGGGTCGAGTACAGCTACGGCGTCAGCGCGATCAGTTCATCGTTCGATGAAGCCACCGGCGAAGGCGAAAGCGCGATCAGTGATCGAATCACGGTGACTCCGCTTGGAGATCTACTGCTCGCCCCCTCGTCCGGCCAGACCGTCGCCTGGAGCACCGTGACCGGCGCGGCGAAGTACAAGGTGTACGTCTACAGCAGCTACCCCGACGTCGGTATCCTGCCCGTCGAGACCAGTGGTGACCTGTCAGGCGCTGCCACGAGCTACACGATCTCCGCGTCGCTCACCTCGGGGCACCGGTACTACTACGTCGTGGTCGGCACCCGTTCGGAAAACTCCGCCAATGCCTTGTCGATCGTTGATTCGTTCGTGAAGTAGAGAGGGACAAGGGAAGAAGGAAAAAGAAAAAGGCACCCGAGCCCAATTCTTTTTCCTCTTCCCTTTTTCTTTCTTTCCCTCGTAAAATTGCGGTTCACGGCGACCGATAAGAGGACTTTGTTCCTGTATCCCCCTTGTTTCCAAGTAGTCTATGGCAATGTTTGCGGCGACTGTGCTGCTTTGCGTTGGATCCATGGTTCCGGCGGACGTTTTAACGGTCCGCGACCTATCTCCTTTTTCAGAGCTGGACACCACGGTAAAAGAGCTTCCCATCGAAACGCCGCGCACCTACGCCGGCGTGGCGAAGGAACTCTCGCAAGTCGCGAAGACCCCTCTGGAGAAGGCGCGTGCCGCCTACGTCTGGACCGCCTCGAACGTCTCCTACAGCATCGACCGCCGCCGGGACGCCGCTGCCGCCCTTGCCGATCTAACCGGTGACTGCGATGCCCATGCCGCCGTCTTCTCCTCGCTTTGCAAGCTCATGGGCGTCGAATGCGCGAACGTTGGCGGCAACGTCCGCTTTGCCGTTCCGCCGGGCCCCGGATTTGCCGAGGAAACGCGCCCCCTCGCCGACGGGCAGTGGATGGTCACCCACACCTGGAACGCCATCCGGATCGATGGCCGTTGGGGTCTTGTCGATTCCACCATGGGCGGCGGTAACGCGCCCAAGAATGGCACCGTCGCCCCAGCGGACGACTACTTCCTTGCCGACCCCGCCGTGATGGCCACCGACCACGTGCCGGACAAACCGGAGTGGAGCCTAGCCCCCGTTCCCGCTGATCTGGCTCACACCCCCATCGCCCGCCCGCTCACCTGGCGCATGGGCATCCTTCAAGCCGACCTCGCCGCCGACGCTCGTCGCGACGAAAACCAGATCGTTCTGCGCCCCAAGCTGCTCTGGAGGAAAGGCATGCGCGCCGCTCTTCAGACCGAGATTGGCAGCGTTCCGGACCGCGTCCTTCTTCAACCCACCCCGGAAGGCATGGAACTGCGCCTCCGCCCCTCCGCCCCCGCCTCCATCGTTTGGCTCGGGATGCCGGTCGATGGCCGCTGGCAGCCGCTTGTCGGCTACCCTATCGCCGGTACGATCAATGGTCGCTTCCCAAAGGTGATGACTCGATTCTACGACTCGGGCGCTTCCCTCGCCGGCCCGTTCGATAGCACCATCGCCGCCGGCCGCCCCGCCGAAATCCGACTCCGTGCCCCCGGCGCCGAGTCAGTCGTGGCCTTTCAAGGCAACGACATCGCGGGCAAATTCGTGCGAGACGGCGACGCCTGGGTCCTCCGAACCGCCCCCTTCGTCGGCGCCCTAGAAGTCATGGCCAGCTACGACGACCCGAACAAGTTTCAGGCGCTGCTCACATACGACGTCAAGTAGCTCTCCGGTCCCCCTCCTCGTTTTTCCGCGGGTCCCCAGGAACCAAACCAGGTCGCACTTGCACCGCGAGGAAAATGAGGAGGGGTTAGGGGTGGAGATCCGGGTGTGTGCCAATCACCGAGACGTTCTCGACCCCCTCCCCCACGGTTCCCCCTTACGATCGTGCCTCGCTCCAAGGGGAACCATCTCCGGACCGGAGCTACGGAGCCGCCGGCAGTTCCCGCGGCAACAGCCCCGGAAGACAGGCCAGGTTATAGGCCACCACCGCGTGGTTCGTTGAGGACTGAACCAGATACTCCGGAATCGCCTGGCTCAGATTATCGTGCTGGGTGTGGTGCACGAAGGTGTAGTTGTTCCGGCCCGTCTCCATCGTGAAAAAGCCTGGAACGCCCACCGCATTGAACGGAGCGTGGTCGCTGCCGCCGCCGCGCGGCATCCGCTCCGCAACGCGGAACACCTGAGGCATATCCGAGAACGCCGTGACCACCGGCGCAAACGCCTTCTCAAAGATATCCTTCTGCGTCGCCAGACCCACGTAGCCACCCTGATAGTTGGTACCGCCATCGTCGACCAGCACCGCGCTCACCTTCGGCAACTCGGAGGCGTGCGTCTTGACGTAACCCGAAGAGCCGTAGATGCCCTGCTCCTCGCCCGACCACAGGATGAAGCGGATCGTACGCTTCGGTTTGGCCTTCACCTTGGTAAGGATGCGCGCCGCCTCCATCGCCGTCATTGAGCCGGTGCCGTTGTCTGTCGTGCCCTGCGAACCCGGACCGTTCCAAGAATCGAAGTGGCCCGAGACGATGACCATCTCGTCCGGCTTCTCCGTGCCGGGAAGGTCGGCAATGACGTTGTACTGCTTGACCGGGCCGGGATACCAGCGGTTCTCCGCTCCGATAGCGAGCTTCACCGTCTGGTTGAAGCTGAAGCAGCTCAGAAGCTGATCGCAGTCTGACTTGCGAACCGTGAGCTGAGGAACGCCCGGGTGATTCTCATACGTCTTGCCCGTCCAACGGCCGCCCGTCACGCACAGTTCATTGCGGCTACCGCGAATGATGCCGGCGATCGGAAGCTTGTCCAGCGCATTGACGAGATCTGTCTGCGGAGCGGCCGGCCGCTGTCCGCCGGCCCCCGGGGCACCCCCGGGAGCACCAACGCCGCCACCCAGTCCGCCGCCGCCCGCTCCGGCCCCAGCGCCGCGACCACCACCGAATCCACCGCCCGTCGGTCGAGGCGTGGCCTCGGGCGCCGGAAGAACGACCCACTTCCCTTTCAGCGATTCCTTCGCCGCCTCGATGCCTTCCACGGAATCCGGACAAAGGATGGCTTCCGCCGTCACCACTCCGGTGGTGCCGTTGGTCCAGCAGGGCGTGGTGAAGACCATGTCCAGCGCGTAAGGCGCGACCATCTTCGCCGTCTGAAGCGGCCCACGATCGAACCCGACCGGCGTCTCGCCCCACTCGTCGAGATGGACATTCTTCAGACCCATCTTCTTAAACTCAGCCATCGCCCACTGCTGCCCTTTGGCGAGCTCGGGCGAGCCGGTGAGGCGGGGGCCGATTTTGGTGCAAAGCTCAGTGAGCTTCTTCATCACCTGCGAATGGTCTTTTCCTTCGCGGATGATAGCGTCAATCGTAGCCTGGTCCCCCATGGCCGGCGCCTGAAGGCGCCCCCCGGCAGCAAGAATCGCGAGAGTCAGCGTGAACATGGCGTCTCTCTTTTACCCGCAGGTTAAGGAAGGGAGTTAGGAAGGTAGGGAGCTAGGGAGCTAGGGGCAGAACTATCCAAGACCTAACTCCCTAACTCCCTACCTTCCTAGCTTCCTAACTCCCTTCTGGCTACAACTTCAGATCCACGATCCCACTCACCCCAACGCCCTCTACACGGCTGATGTTGGTGGGATTCATGCTGTCGACGGGGATCATCGCCCGAATCTTGACTTCCTTCCCGAGCACGTCCTGGTCGAGTTGCGCGACGGCCTGGACTTTATCCACCTCGCTCGCAGGCCCCATCACCTGAGCTGCGCCGATCGCCTGACGGCTGGCGATGCCCGCACTGATAATCGGCACCACCTTCGTCTTCACCTTCGCGGAGTCCTTGTGCGAAGAGAGCTTGTTGAGGGCCGAATTGATCTGCGGGCCGAACTGCTTGACGGCTGCGCCCACGCCAACGACCTTCAGAATCGCCTTAAACTGCGGCGCCGCAAGCGGCACCACCGCCAGCATGGCCAGACCGACAAGAACGAAACGAGAAGGACGTCGCAGCATCTTAGAGAAGTCTACGGGAATTTACGATTGACGATTTATGATTGACCATTGAGGGAGGTTTTAATGGTCAATCGAAAACCGCCAATCGTAAATAGCAACGGCCCCTCTCCGAAGAGAGGGGCCGCCAGTTCTTATTCTCCTAAGAGGATCAGAACTTGACCGTGAGCTGGGTGGTCAGAAGGCCGCCCTTGTATCGGTCGCCGAAGGCGCCGCCGAGGAACGCTTCGTTCTTGACGTCGCTGTACTGGTAGCTCAGGTTCAGCTTCGCGTTGGAGCTGAGACCGTAGCCCAGGCCGAGGGTCGAGTAGCGGTACTGAGCCGTGCCGCCAGGTCCAACGAGCAGGTCGCTGTAGCGGCTGTCCTCGTACGATCCGAAGACCGAGAGGTTCGGGTTCAGCTTATAGTCGGCGCGAACCGACCAGGTCTGAATTTCCGACTGGCCATCGAAGGGGCTGATCGCGATATCGCTACCGTGGTCGAAGCCCGAGAGGATCTTGCCGGTTCCGGAGAGCACCAGCGCGTCGCTGATGTTCAGGTTGCCGCCGAAGTCCCAACCGCGGACGCCCGCGAGGTTGCGCAGGATACCGACGCGACCCCAGTCGCCAGGAGCAACGTAGTTGCCGCCGACTTCGGAGTAGCCACCCCAGACACCGAACTTGTTGCCGGTGAAGGCGAGCTTGCCGTTCCAAGCGTTCTCATCGTTCTTCACGAGAGCCTCGGTTCCGTCGTTGATGCTGCTCTGGTGGAAGCCACCCGAGAGCTTGATCCGGCCGAAAGTGAAGTCAGCGTCGCCGCCGTACACTTCGACGCGGTTCGCACCGGCGGTGTTGAGGAACGTGGTTCCCGGAGCGCTGTCGCTGTCCAGCCACAGGTAAGCAAGGTTGAGGTTGCCGACCTTGGTGAGCGGGAAGGCGAGCTGGAGGCCCAGCGAGCGATCGACCGTGTTGTTGTTAACCGGAACACCCGTCAGGCCGAGCGTCTCGTCCGAAGAGTTGAGGTTGCCGGTCGGGTTGCCTGCCACGCGGTTGTTACCGAGAACGACCTGGTTGAGGTCGATGCCGTTAACCGAATAGCGCTGCGAGTTGCGGCCGCCGAACGCGGTGAACTTGGCTCCGAAGGCTTTGAAGCCGACGATGCCGCCGTCAAACGCATACTTGCCGTTGTCCCATCGCTCGTTCGAGTAGTAGCTCGAATTGTCGATGCGCTGGAACATGTAGGGGCTGACCTTGTGCTGAACGCGGCCGAGCGTGAAGTCGAAGCCGAGGCCGAACGCTTCCGCACCGAACATCGCTTCCAGGTTCTGGATGTAGATGTCTTCGGAAACGCCGTCCGTGTAGCGGCCAGCAGCGAGGGTGGACTGACCACCAAGGCTGTCGCCCTGCGTACCGTCGGAGATCATGTTGCCCACGACCGCCGTACCGGTCCACTTCACACCCGAGGTGTTGGTGCCGGTGAAGGTGAACGCAGCTTCGTGCAGGAGGCTGAACGAGTCGGTGAGACCGACCGTACCGCCGTCGGCGCCTTCACCGAGGACGCGACCGTCCTGGCTGAGACCGCGGAGGTCGCCTGAGCTGTTGCTGGCGAGCATGAGAACGTTGACGTCGCCGGTCACTTCGATCGACGGCTTCTTGTTCTCGAGGGCCTTCACGCGGCCTGCGAGGTCGCCGAGGTCCTTCTTCATCGCTTCGACGTCGACGCCAAGGGACTTGAGTTCCTTGTCGAACGTTTCGGAAGCGCGCTTCAGGGCAGCGATGTCGTCGCCGTAGCCCTTCATTGCGGCCAGGTCAGCCTGGAGAGCGGCGATGGCGTCCTTAAGGGCAGCCACGTCGGCCTGGGTAGCGAAGTTGCCGCTGCCAGCGCCCTTGAGAGCCTGGATCTGAGCGTCAAGACCGTCGGTGACGTTCTTGAGGTTGGTGTACACCGCGTGCATCGCAACCGCGAGTTCGTAGCGCGAGGCCGGGCGGCCGCCGCGGTACAGACCGTCGGGATAACCGACGAGAAGGCCGTCCTTCTTCATGCGGGCGAGAGCTTCGTAGGCCCAGTGGTTAGCCGGGACGTCGGGGAAATTGTCCTGTGCCATCGCGGAACCGGTGAAACCGGCGGCGAGGACGAGGGAGAGAGCTAGCTTCGTGCTGCGCTTCATTTTTGTTCCTATTGGATTCGAATCGATGTCACGAATTCAACAGGCTTCCGTTCCGAAAGAGCGCGTACTGCTCCAACCCCAACTATCCTTGAGTTTCCTAGGGTCCTCGCAATCCTTGCTATATCGGTCGGGTCGCACCGTTCCTTCGGGGCACCAACCTTATTATGCCGACCATTGCACAAGAATGCAATGGTGCGACCGGAAAGGAGACTGGGAACCGTCGCATAAGGTTCCCGACTTATTTTTACGGGACTTTGGGCCTACCCCACCGTGGCGATGGTCTCAGACCATCGATGGGAATCATCGGCAGGCCTGGAAAACCAAGACCGTCCGAGACCATCCCCGTGACCGTCCCTGGTAACCTCATACCCATGCCGGGAGAGACCAAGCGCGAGCTGGCCGTAATCATTCCCGCGAAAAACGAGGCGGGCCGGATCGGCCGCGTCATCAAGGCCGTCCTCGAAGCCAAGCTCCCCACCGAGGTGATCGTGGTCAGCGATGGCAGCACCGACGGGACCGGCGATGTCGCCCGCACCTTCCCCGGCGTGAAGGTCATCGAACTCGCCGTCAACCAAGGGAAGGCCTCCGCCATGAACGCGGGCGTGAAATCCACCCCCGCCCGTCTGGTCCTCTTTATCGACGCCGACCTCGACGGTCTGCGGGGCACCCACCTCGACCAGATCGCTCTCCCTCTTCTCACCGGCGAGTGCGAAATGAGCGTCGGCATCTTCCGCGGTGGCGGCAAATGGAGCGACGCCGCCATGCAGGTCTCTCCCGCCCTCTCCGGCCAACGCGCCATGCGCCGAGAGCTGTTCGAAGCCGTTCCTAACATCGAGCAACTCGGCATGGGCATCGAAGTCGCCCTCAACCAAACCGCCAAACGCCGCCGCGCCCGCGTCGTCCGCGTCATCCTCCGCGGCGTCTCCAACGCCCACAAAGAGAAAAAACTCGGTTGGATGAAAGGCGTCGCCGCCCGCACCAAGATGTTCGTCGAAATCACCGAAGCCATGGTCACCAACGGCCAACGCCGTAACCCCCGCGACCGAAAACGGAAGCACGGGCAATGGCGGGGAAAGAGGTGAATCTGTTTTGGGTTTTAGGTTTTAGGTTTTGGATTTTAAGGAAGTGAGCTAGTGACCGACCAAAACCCCCAAACCCAAAACCCAAAACCTAAAACCCAAAACTCAAAGCCCTTCCCTTACCGCGCCGTCCTCTTCGACCTCGACGGCACCCTCTACCGCGGCGTCACCGCCATCCCGGGCGCGGTGGAAACCGTCAAGGCCCTCTTAGATCGAGGAGTTCTCGTCCGCTACATCACGAACAACGCCACGATGACCCGCGCTGCGTTCGTCGAGAAGCTCACCGGCATGGGCTTCCCCGCTCTTCCCAACGAGGTTCACTCCTCGGCCACCGGTACCGCGACCTACCTCTTCGAGGAAGGAGTCAAAACCGTTTTCGCCGTCGGAATGCCTGGTCTCGTGTCCACATTGCGAAGCAACGACATCCAGGTGGTCAACGCGGATGAGGATGGCGTCGTTCGACCCACTGCCGAACAAGCCGAAGCCGTCGTGGTAGGCCTCTGTCGAACCCTCTCCTATCCGCTGCTCGACGGAGCGATGAACCAGATCCTGAGCGGCGCCCGTTTTGTCGCGACGAACACGGATGCGACCTACCCGCTCGAAGGCGGCCGCTTCTGCCCCGGCGCCGGCTCAATTGTCGCCTCCGTCCGAACCTGCTCGGGGACCGAGCCGTTTGTCGTGGGAAAACCCAAGCCGTTCCTCGTCGAAGCGATCCTGCGAGAAGCAGGGTTGCGTCCCGAAGAAGCCCTCGTCGTCGGAGACCGGGAAGACACCGACCTCGCCGCCGGCCGAGCCGCCGGCTGCCCAACCTATCTGGTTCTGTCGGGTGTCGAGACGTTCCTGCCGGAAGGCCAAATGGGCGCGGACGACGTGTCCGGCCTTTTAGACTTGTAGAACCCCATGTGGAGTGCGCAAATTTATTTGCGCTGTAATCAGCCAATTTATTGGCGTAATCGCTACCTAAGTAGAAATTACGGAGATAAATCTCCTGACCACAGCGCAAATAAATTTGCGCACTCCACATCAGATCAGGAGACGGTCGTCAGCTTTTGCGCGTGCCGCTCATACCAGTCGCAAGTCCGCCCCAAAGCAACCTCAAGCCGAACCCCGCCCGACCAGCCGAGAAGCTCGTGCGCCTTAGAGCAGTCCAGATGCTGGTCCGGAATCTCGTGGTTGGCCTGATCCAAAATCAACGGCCGCAATGCAGAACCCTGCGCCGCCAAGATCTCCTCGACCATCTCCAAAGCCGTCATCGGCCGGTAGCTGCCGAAGTTAAACGCGTGGCCGATCAGCCCGCGATTCTCCGCCAGCCGCTCGGCCAGGCAGAGGTAGGCGTCCGCCGCATCCTCCACATAGAAATAGTCCCGCACAAACTTGCCGTTCGATCGGATCACCGGCGGCTCGCCCTTAAGGACACTCTGAATCGTCCCCGGCACCAACCGGTTGAAGTTCAGATCGCCCCCGCCAAACAGATTCCCGCAGCGGGTGATGCAGACCGGCAGACCGTACGTATGCGCATAGCTCTGCGCGATCAGATCGGCGCAGCTCTTGCTCACGTCGTACGGGTGTTTGCCTTGCAAAGGAGTCTCCTCGGTATAAGGCAGCACCGACTGTTCGCCGTACGCCTTGTCCGAAGACGCCAGCAGAATCTGCCGCACCCACGGCGACCGTCGACAGGCCTCCAGCACTCGCCAAGTTCCGGCGACGTTTGCTTCAAAAGTAGAAATCGGATTCCGGTTGGCCGTCCCAACGATGGTCTGGGCCGCCAGGTGAAACACCGTATCCACCGCGTATTCGTTCAAGACCCGCTCAATACAGGCCTGATCCTCGATGTCTCCCCGAACGAGGCGCACCTTCGCCAAGAGATCTTCCGAAAGCAGAATCGAATCCGGCACCCAGTCGCGCACGAGGCAGACGACTTCGGCGCCCTCCGCCACCAGCCGCCGAACGAGCCAACCGCCCAAAAGGCCGGTCGCTCCGGTCACCAGGGTTACGCGGCCAGACCAAAAAGTGGCCATCGCTCCTCCTTCTGCGCTTTCTCTTGAGGGACCCAAGCGGCAAGCCCGCTGGTCCAAAGCCCTTCCAACAACTCGCGGTCCCGAGGCGTGTCCATCATGTGCCAGAAACCGTCATGGCGATAGGCGGCAAGTTCATTCTTCTGAACGAGTTGCTCCAGCGGAGCACCCTCAAGCGCCGTCGCATCCCCTTCGATCAGGTCGAGGACGGCTGGCTCCATCACGAAAAAGCCGCCGTTGATCCAGCCCTCGTTCGCCTGCGGCTTCTCCGCAAAGTGATCCACTTCGCAACCGTCAAGGCTGAGATTGCCGAAACGCGCCGGCGGATGGACGGCTGTCACGGTCGCAAGCTTTCCGGACTCGCGGTGAAAACTTAAAAGCGCGTCGAGATCCACGTTCGAGACTCCGTCGCCGTACGTGAGCATAAACGTCTCGTCACCGATCCACTCCCGCAGACGGCGAACGCGGCCACCCGTTTGAGTGTGTAGGCCGGTATCCACCAGGTGAACCTTCCAAGGCGTCGAAGCCGACTCATGCAGCGTCGTCCGCCCGGTCTGGAGGTCGATGGAAACGTCTCCGTTCATCGCGTGAAAGTTCATGAAGTAGTGCTTCACGACCTCGGACTTATAGCCGAGCGCCAGGATGAACTCCTCAACTCCGTAAGACGCGTAGTGGCGCATGATGTGCCACAAAATGGGCTTCCCGCCAATCTCCACCATCGGTTTCGGGACCGACTTGGTTTCTTCTCCAAGCCGCGTGCCGAGCCCGCCCGCCAAAATGACTGCCTTCATGTCGTAAGACCTCTCCTCTGGTTATCGGCGGAATCCCGTCCCTCGTCAGGTTGCGAGGGAAAAACTTCCTAACGGAGCGCGGACGCCCTCGTCCGCTGGCGGTCCGCGGACGCCCCGTCCGCCCAAAGCCACCCCCTTTTGGCCGCCAACCCTGTTCGAATTACCGTTTTCGACCGAGATTCTAAAGACACGCGTCATGAAGAATCTGAAGCGCTTCTCCGTCGTCTGCGAGCGTCCCGCTCAAATCCCGGCTGCTCCGTCGTACGGACAGACGCTCGTGCAGGTGCGCGAGTCAGATGAAGCCCTGTTCAATCGCGCTCACTCTCTCGCCTCGATGGGGCAACACGCCGAGGCCGTCACCCTCTATCGCCGCCTCGACTCCGCCATCGGAAAATTCCCCTGGCTCCCCCTAAACCTCGGCGCAAGCCTGGTCTCCCTTGGCCGCTGGGACGAAGCCGCCGAAGCCTTCGCCTGGGCCACCCGCACTCAACCGGACAATCCGGTCGCTCACGGCAATCTCGGCGCGGTGCTCGGACACCTCAAGCGCAACAAGGAAGCCCTGCCACACCTCTGCCGGGCCGTTCAACTCGCTCCCACCGACCTCTCCACCGTTCTAAACCTCGTCCGCGCCCTTCATGCGCTTCGCCACGTTGAGGTCGTCTCCGTAGCGGAATCCGCTGTCTTGCTTGCCCCTGAAAGCGTTGAAGCCTGGAGAGCCCTCGGCGATGCGCAGCTCCTCTTCGGCGCGCCGGAGAAAGCCCTCGCCTCCTACGAAAAGGTCGAAGCCAAGGCACCGGGTTCGCTCAACGACTCAAACAATCTCGGACTCGCCCTCTTTCGCACCGGTCGACATCAAGAATCCACTGAGTTCTTTAAGAACGCCGTCCAGACGCGGCCCCAAAATGCCGACGCCTGGTGCGAACTCGGCCTCGCCTTTCTGCACGGAGGGGATGTTCCACCTGCGGTGGAATGCCTTCGCCGCTCCGTCGACCTAGATCCGGAGAACGAGTACACCCACAGCAACTTCCTGCTGAGCATGTGCTACAGCCCGGATCACTCCCCGCAGACCCTCCTCTCCGAGTCGAAAGCCTGGGCCGCCCGCCACGCGCCGGCGGGCAAAGAGCTTCCGGCGATCAAGGTCGCGGAACGTGAAAAACTAAGAATCGGCTACCTTTCCGCCGACTTCCACGCCCACCCGGCCGGCTACCTCTATGAGGCGATGTTCCCGTTCCACGACCGTTCCCGGTTTGAGATCTTTGCCTACTCCACCAAAGACTGGTCAGACGACGTCACGCGCCGCATCCAGAACTCGGTCGACCGCTGGATCATCGTCCAGGAAGACACCGAAACGGAACTGGCCCAGCGCATCCAAAATGACCAGGTCGATATCCTGATCGACCTCCTCGGCCACACCCCCGGCCATCGGCTAAAGGCCATGGGCCGCCACCCCGCGCCCGTGCAGGCCACCTGGCTCGGCTACTTCGGAACGACCGGCATGAGCCAGATGGATTACATCATCTCGGACCGGGTCGTTCTGCCCGAAGACGACGAGGCCAACTACACCGAACGGCCCGCCCACATGCCCGGCTGCCTCTACGTTTTCCAGCCGCCGAAGCTACCGATTGAGGCGAACGCGCTTCCGGCGCTTACGAACGGCCATTTCACCTTCGGCTGCTTCAACAATCTCGCGAAGATCACTCCAGAAGTCGTTGCCCTCTGGTGCGAGATCCTGCAGGCGATGCCCGAATCGCGCATGATCCTCAACCGCTGGCCCCTCGACTCGCAAGCCAGCCAACGTAAATACGCCGCTCTGTTCGCCGCCAACGGCGTCGATCCATCCCGAGTCGAGTTCCGCGCAACCAAAGGCCGCGAAAACTACTTCCGGGGCTATCACGACGTCGACCTCATCCTGGACACCTTCCCCTTCGGCGGCGGAACCACCACCAGCGAATCCCTCTGGATGGGCGTCCCCGTCGTCTCCGTCAGCACCGATCGCCTCCCCGGCCGCATGTCTGAATCGATCCTCCGAACGGTCGGTATCCCGGAATTGATTCCTTCAGACAAAGCGGACTACGTGCGGCTAGCACTGGAGTTGGCCAACAACTTGCCCTGTCTGGCATCCCTCCGAACTTCGTTACGGGACCAGGTCGAGACCTCACCGCTTTGCGACGTGAAGAGCTACACCCGCGACCTCGAGTCGGTTTTCGAGTGGATGTGGCAGAATCGCTCACCCTAGAGCCTCCCTGGGAGCGCGGACTTCAGTCCGCCCTGGGCGATAAGGCCCGGTTCGGCATTACAAAATCGGTCAGCATCTGGACATGAGTCGACCGCCGGAGGTGATCTTGCTGATCGGCTTGCCCGCCTCCGGCAAGTCGACGTTCTTCGGGGAGCGGTTCGCGGCAACCCACGAACACGTGAGCAAGGACCTGATTTCCCGATCCGCCGACAAAAAGCGCCGACAACGGGCCCAAATAAGGGCCGCGCTTACCGAGGGGAAATCGGTGGTGGTGGACAACTTGAACGCCAGCCGGGAAGAACGGGCGGAGGCAATCGACGTGGCGCGAGCGTTTGGAAGTCCGGTGTTCGCCTACTGGTTTCGAGAGTCCGTAGCCGATTGCCGAGAACGGAATTCTCAAAGAGAAGGCGCGGCAAATGTGCCATTAGTTGCGATCTACTCTGCGGCCAAGCGATTTGTCGTCCCCGGACTGAATGAAGGTATCGACCGGCTGTGGATGGTTCGGCTCCGAGAAAACGGGTTTGAAGTCGGCGAAGAATAGGCCTTTTACCGACCCTCCCGAAGGCTTGCCTCCACAATGTTCCGATGGATCGGAACGAGTTCGAAAGGAAGATGCGCCTCGGAGAGGCCTTCCACGCTCTTCGCGTTCCGCCGAACTGTTGGACGGTGGTGCGCGTGGATGGGCGTTCGTTCTCGCGATACACGGCGGAGCGGTTCGAGAAGCCATTCGATCCTCGCTTTCGGGACCTGATGCTTGCCGCTGCACGGGCACTCACCGTTGAACTCGGCGCCATCTATGCGTTTACCGAGAGCGACGAGATCTCGCTGCTGCTCCCTCGAACATGGAGCATGTTCGACCGTGAGGTGGAGAAGACCGTCTCCGTCTCGGCAGGAGTTGCGAGCGCGGCGTTCAGCGTCGCCGCCGGGGAGGCCGCCCACTTCGATGGCCGGATCTGGGTAGGTGCCGAAGATTCCGATGCGATCGACTACTTCCGCTGGCGCCAGTCGGATGCCACACGGTGCTGCCTGAACGGCTGGGTCTACTGGACTCTGCGCAACGGCGGGGCGACGGTCGCAGAAGCGACGAAGGCGATGGAAAAGCAGAACGTGTCCGACAAGAACGAACTCCTGTTCCGCCACGGCATCAATTTCAACGAAGTCCCGTTGTGGCAACGCCGGGGCATTGGTCTCTATTGGGAGAACTATGAAGCAGAGGGAGAAAATCCGACGACCCAAGAGGTAGTCGCGGTGACTCGACGCCGGTTGGTCGAAAGTGGGGAACTGCCCATGCGAGATGAATACAGCAATTTCCTATTTGAGCTAATCGGGAAGAAGGCTTAGCCATTCCGGGAAGGGACAACGTCAACATTCCGCCACGGGGCAGGCAACTTTGTCCCCGGACTTACCAGTGGCTCATCTACTTGGAAGCTTCGGGCATTGTCGCCAAACGATCTTTTAACTCTCAAGAGATATATCATCTACAGAAATATCAACCCATCAAATCAGGCAATAGCTCGTTTCTCCGAGATTTCTCCGAGAAAAACGTCCTTCCCGAAAGACCAAAGCTGATATATGGCAATTAAGCGGCAAGCTTTCGCGCCGCTTCCACAATCCGCTCCACCGTCAATCCCTGTCTCTCTCGAAGATACTCCTGCCCACCCGCCATCCCGCAAGATCCGCCTTCCAGCGTAATCGGAATCAAGCGAACCGGAGAGTCGCAAAGCGCCTCCGCCAAAGCCCCACCAAGGCCGCCCGGACCATGCTCCTCGACACTGACGATTCGGCTGGCTTGGCCAAGCACGGAAGGACAAAGCGGCGAAACGAACGGGAGACTGAGAACCTCCGCTTCGATTCCCTCCCCGGCCAAAGCGGCGGCCGCGGACATCGTCATCGGAAGAGTCGCCCCCGTCGAAACCAACGTCACCGCACCGCCAGCACGAAGGCGAAGCGCCTCTCCTTCGGCCAAAACCGGTTCGGAAGCATGGACGCACGCCTCTCCACCCTTACCCAGCCTCAAATAACCCGGTCCGCCGCGCGCGACCAACGCCTTCACCGCCGCCCGCGTCTCGTGCGGGTCGCCCGGAGCGACCACCGCCAGATTGGGCAGCGACCGCATGATCGCCAAGTCCTCCACCGCATGATGGCTGTAACCCAGTGACCCGTACGCTAGCCCGCCGCCAACCGCCACCGCGATCACGGGAAGGTTGTGATAACAGACGTCGTTCCGAATCTGCTCCAAACAGCGAAGCGTCGGGAAGTTGGCGATCGAGTAGGTGAACACCACCTTCCCCGCCATCGCCAAACCGGCGGCCACGCCAACCATGTTCTGCTCGGCCACCCCGGCGTTGATAAATCGGTCGGGGAAACGGTCGGCAAACTTCTCTAGGACCGAGTAGCCCAGATCGCCGGTGAGGAGCCAGATGCGGGGATCCTCTTCGGCGGCCTGAATCAGCGCCTCGACGAAAGCGTTTCTCATGCCGCCACCTGCCGCAGCGCTTCCTCGAGCTGAGCGTCGTTCGGGCTCTTGTAGTGCCAGGCCAATTGGTCTTCCATAAAATCCACGCCCTTGCCCTTCACGGTATGGGCGACGATGGCGGTGGGTCGGTCGGAGATTTCGGAGAATGCTTGCCGCAACGCCCCGTGGTCGTGACCATCGATGTCGATGGCGTACCAGCCGAAGGCGGCAAACTTATCTCGAATCGATCCGAGGGACATCACCTCTTCCACCCGGCCTAGGCTCTGGATCTTGTTGTGATCGATGATCGCGGTGAGGTTGCCAAGCCGGTGGTGAGCTGCAAACATCGCGGCTTCCCAGTTCGAACCCTCATTCAGCTCCCCGTCACCGAGAACGCAGAAGGTCCGCACTTCGGGCAAACCAAGGGCTAAGCCGCAAGCAACGGGCAGTCCGTGGCCGAGGGAACCGGTCGAGAGCTCGACCCCGGGCACCTTGTGACTGACATGACCCATGAGCCGGGCGCCGTCTTGGCCGTAGGTCTCGAACTCTTCCTTCGGGAAAAAGCCGAGTTCGCCGAGGACGGCGTAGAGGCCAACCGCACCATGACCTTTGCTGACAATAAGGCGATCCCGGTCGGGCCATTCCGGCTCGGCCGGCCAAACGTTCATCACGTCGGCATAGAGCACGGCGAGGATATCGACCATCGAAAGGGCCGCGCCGATATGAGAAGCCTTCGCCCGGTGAACCATGCGCAACGCGTGCTCCCGCGCCTTGCCCGCCAGCACCCGTGGCGTGGGCGGCCCGCCCGCGTTTCTCCACCGACCCACCTCATCGCCCGACAAAACCAGGCGTTCTTCCAACCCGGTAGCCGGGGCGACGAGGAGGGGAGAGTTAGGCTGCGATAAGGGCATGGTTAGCAATCACCTCTCGGATCTGCTGGGCGACGTATCGCACCTCATCCCTTCGCAGCAGCACGCCGCTCGGAAGATTGATGCTGTGCTCGCCAACCCACTTCGCCACCGGCTGCGGCACCTGCCGTTTAGGCCAATGCGGATACTGCGAGATCGCCGGAAACACAGGTCGCGAATCCACGTTCCGGGCGCGCAACTCCGCGATCAGCGTGTCACGATCCATCGACTCGACGGTGATGGAAGACATCCAGTAGATGCTCCGCGCGTAGTCGGCTTCTCGGGCAAGCGTCAGGCCGGGGACGCCGGCAAGATCCTCTTCGTACCAGCGGAAGATCCGCCGTTTCATCTCGATCAACTCGTCTGCCCGCTCGATCTGGCCGAGGCCAAGCGCGGCTTGGACGTTGGACATCTTGTACTTCCAGCCCAATTCCTGAATCCAGAACGTCCGCGAAGGATCGCGCCCCTGATCGGCGATGGTCTTGGCCTTTTCGTAGAGCGCCTCATCGTCCGTCACCAACATCCCGCCTTCACCGGTCACCAAGAGCTTCGCGCCCTGGAAACTAAAGCTGGCCAAGTCGCCAAAAGTGCCCGTGCGCTGACCGTTACACTCGGCGCCGATGGACGGCGCGGCGTCTTCGACGACCCGGAGGCCATAGGCCCGTGCGATCGGCATAATCTCGTGCATCGCCGCCGGATGGCCGTAAAGATGAACCGGCATGATCGCCTTTGTCCGCGGCGTAATGCACCGCTCGAGCGAAGAAGGATCCATGCACCAGGTCTGCGGATCGACGTCGCAGAAAACCGGCGTCGCCCCCACGTACAGCACTGCGTTCGCGGTCGCGACCCAGGTGATGTCCGGCACGATCACCTCGTCACCGGGGCCAATGCCCAGCGCGAGAAGCGACATGTGAAGCGAGCCGGTGCAACTGGAAGTCGCGATGGCGTACTTACGCCCGACGTACTGGGCGAACTCCTTCTCAAAACGCGTGATGTACTTGCTCCACTCCCGGTTCCAGCCGTTCTTGGCCGCGTCAGCGGCATAGCTGGCTTCCCGGGCGGAGATGGAGGGCCCAGCGGTAAGGATCATGGTCTCGCCGACGTCGGTTCGAACCGGGCGGTACTCCATGCGGACGAAATGCTCGTCCGGCTCGCCGTCGGTCGGGACGTAGGAAATTACATCGCCCTTCTCTTCGCGGCGAAGCGGAATTCGCTCCGTCTCCACGAACCCAAGCCGCGTGTCCAGCTTGATCACGTGCTTCAGCGAGCTCATCACTCGGAGATAGAAACCCTCCGGCCCAATCGTATCCTGCGCCCAAGCAAGGAGCGCCTCGACGGCGAGGCGGGAGATATCGCGGTGGCCCCGCATGGTGCCGCGGAGGAGGTTATCCAGTTCCATCAGCCCGTCGTCGTTCAGTGCGCTGGCGAAGCCGACATGGCCGATCGGCGAGCCGCCCTTGTCGACGATGAGAAACAGAATCCGGTCCGGAACGTCCAGCAGCCGGCTGCGCAGCCAGCCCTTCGTGCCTTCGAAGGTCACCGGGAACTGGGTCGGATAGACGTGGTAGTTCTCCTCGCGCCACCGACCGAAGGTCTCGATCAGATCGGCGTCCTCGGCGTGTAGTTCGCACACCGGCAGGAGATAGCCCGCCTCGTCGGCCAAGGGGATCGCCTTGGTCCAGAGGTCTTGCAGCGCGGACGTCCCTTTCATGAAGGCGAAGGTGCGTTCGACGGTGCGTCGATAAGTTTCGTTGGCTCTCGTTTCCATGTCTTAAGCGGCGCGGAGTTTTTTCCCGCGGTCTCCAATGGCGTTGGTCAGGCACTCGACCCGTTGGGGCATCGCGTACCGGGGTAGTTTTCCTTTCAGTTCCGATCTCATCCGGGTGCGAAAGGCTTCGATCGTCTCATTCGTGGAAAGGCTCACCGCCGCCACCACGATCTGTCCGGTCAGGGGGTTCGGTTCTCCCCGGACTACGGCGTGATTCACGCCCAGTAAAGCTTCTAAACAGGCCTCGATCTCCGCCGGGTGGACCTTCTCGCCTCCCACGTTGATCGTCTCCGACCGGCGGCCGAGGATGCGGAAATACTCGCCATCCTGCTCCGCCTCATCTCCCGTGCGTAGCCAGCCGTCCTCCGTGAAAGGCGAGGGAGCGTTGAGATAGCCGATCATCGCGGTCTTCGCGGAAACTTCCAAAAGGCCGTCTACGACCCGGACTCCGAATTCAGGACCACCCAAACGGACCCAAGTGGAACCGTCTTCCCGAGACCGGGAGCGGAGAACGCCGAGTTCGGACATCCCGTACTGCTGGAGGAACTCGACGCCGGGAAGCGCTTCCCGCGCGGCGGACAACGTGGCTTCTGGCATTGGCTCGGAGCCGTAAGCGACGAGACGGAGCGAAGGAACGGGTGGGATCGGTCCGTCGAAGAGGGAAAGCCGGAGGAAGGTCGGCGTCGTCGGAAGGAGCTCAACCCCGTGGCAGGCAATGGTCGACCAAACTGTACTGGGCGAACGATCTTCTGGGCAGACCAAGCAGCCGCCGTTTGCTAGGGCGTAGAGCAACGTGTTCAGCCCGCCGATGTGGTCGAACGAGAGAAACGCCAGGGTCCGCTGGGCTTTGCCGGGGCGAGCCAACTTGGCGAGCCACCGGGCGACATTGTGTAGCGCGGCTTTGGGTGTTCCGGTTGAGCCGGACGTGAAGAGGACCAAACGTGGGCTCTTAATCGAAGAGTAAAGCTCGTGATCGGCTTTTCGACCCGTGGGAGTCGCATCTCCCTTCGAAACAACAAATTCCACCTGGGCGATTTCAAGTCGGGACTCTTGAAGCGAGAGCATCGGAACCACCACGCAGTCCCGACGCCAAAGGCTGAAAAGCGCGGAAATTGTGGAGAGATCGAATTCGCCGACGAGGGCGACAACTGAACCCACCGGAATCTCACGAAACGTTTTCCGTTCGATTTGGTCCAGCAGATCGAGATATGAAAGGGGCTGATTGCCAATGACAAGCGCATCAACCCTCGGCTGGCGAGAGAAACGGTCAAGCAGCCCCTCGATCGTCATACGCCCCCCAGATAAAGGGTCTGCGAGGTGATGAAGTCGCTCTCCTTGCGGAGGAAAAAGTCGCAGGCGTTGCCAACATCGTCCATCGTCCCAAATCGCTTGATGGCCTGCCGAGCGAGGAGGGCATCCATCTTTTCCTGCGGAACGCTCTTGATCAAATCCGTCGGCACCGGCGTTGGGCCAACCGCGTTGACGGTGATGCCGAACGGGGCAAACTCGCGGGCCAACACTTCGGTGAGGCTCACGACGGCGGCCTTGGAAGCCGCGTAGGCCGCCTCGCCTTCCAACCGTAGTGGAGTGGCGACGGTCGCGAAGTTCACGATTCGGCCGTACTTCCGCTTCGACATCACACGCGCGCCTTCCCGGCAGAGCAGAAACGTGCCCATTACGTTTGTCTCGAAAATGGTGCGGACGGTGCTGAGCGGTGTGAGCAGCGCGTGGTTCATCGAAGCGATGCCCGCGTTGTTCAGCACATGGTCCAATCGGCCCTGCTCCTTGCGGATGCGGGCGAACATCTCCGTCACCCCAGCCTCGTCGGCCACGTCGGTGCAGTGGTGGGCGTAGCGAGGGTGCTCCAGGTCACTCTCCTGGCGGCTGCAGCCGACCACGAAATGGCCCTGCTCCAGATACCGCTCGACGAGCGATCGGCCAATGCCTTTGCGCGCGCCGGAGACGAGAGTGACGGGGGTTTCCATGGTTTAGGCCGCGAGGGCGAGAACGTAGTCGGTCACGCTGCCTACCGTTCGGAACGGGCTGCGGTGGCTGGAGAGGGCACGATCGCTGGTGAGGGTGACGGTCTTGCCAAGTTCGTCGGAGGTCTTCTCCTCGATCAGCAAGATCAGCGAGACGAGATCAAGCGAGTCGAGCACGCCTTCCTTGCCGTAAAGGGGCGCGTCTTCGCCCATCTCAAGCGCGATCGGCTCTTCCAAGCCCGGGTTCAACTCGGTGGCGGCCTCGGTGACGAGTGTGAGGACGGTGTTTCTGAGGTTGCTCATGCTTTCTCCGCAACGAATGCGTGGACGGTGTCGAGAACGTAGTCGAGGTGGGCAGGCGTAAGGCCGGGCCAAACGCCGATCCAGAAAACGTTGTTCATGACGAAATCGGTGTTATCGAGCGTGCCAACCACGCGGTACTCCGCGTCTTGGTAGGCGGGCTGCTTCGTGAGATTGCCGCCGAACAGGAGCCGCGTCGCGATCCGCTTCCGCTCGATGTGCTGCACGATCTGCTCGCGGGTAAACGGCGCATCCGGACGAACGGCGAGGGCGAACCCGAACGGGCTGGGGTCGCTCTTCGGAGTGTCCTCCGGCAGGATCAAGAACTCTTGGAGGTCACGCAGACCAGTCTTGAGATAGGCGTGATTCTGTCGGCGAGCCTCGATGAAGAAAGGCAGCTTCTCCATCTGGCTTAGCCCGATGGCGGCCTGCGTATCGGTGGCCTTCAGGTTGTAGCCGATGTGGCTGTAGGTGTACTTATGGTCGAACCCGTGCGGCAGACCGGCGAACTGCTGGCAGAACCGCATCTTGCAGGTGTCGTCCATCCCAGGCTCGCACCAGCAGTCCCGGCCCCAGTCGCGGAACGATTCTACGAGCCGGTGAAGCCCCGCCCCGTTGACCGCCACCGCCCCTCCCTCACCCATTGCCATGTGATGGGCAGGATAGAAGCTATAGGTCGCGAGATCGCCAAAGGTGCCGACTTTCTTACCGTCGTAGGTGGCGCCGAGGGCGTCACAGGTGTCTTCGACAAGCCAGAGGTTGTGCTTCTTCGCGAAGTTGGAAATCGTCTCCAGATCGAAGGGATTGCCCAGCGTATGCGCGATCATAATCGCGCGGGTCTTGTCGCTGAGCGCCTCTTCCAGGTGCGTCGTGTCGATGTTGTAGGTCGGAACGTGCACATCGAGGAAGACCGGCACCATGCCGTTCTGCAAAATCGGATTGACGGTCGTCGGGAACCCGGCCGCGACGGTGATGACTTCGTCGCCCTTCTTAAGGGCTCGCTCGCCGAGCTTGGGAGAAGTAAGAGCGCTGAACGCGGCTAGGTTTGCGCTTGAGCCGGAGTTGACCAGAAGGCTTGACCGCGAGCCGACGAGCTTGGCGAATTCGCGCTCGAACTTGTGCGCGAAACGACCAGTGGTAAGCCACATATCGAGGGCCGCATCCAGCAACGCCTTCAGGTCGTTCGCGTCGACGACTTTGCCGCTAACGGGCACAAGGTCGATCCCCGGACGAAACGTCTTCTCTGGATGAGTCTCCCGATAGTAGGTCTCCGCGAGTTCGTAAAACGATTCGCGCGAGGCTTGGACTGATGGCAAAGCGGCGGTCATAAGATCCCACTATCAGTCTCGGCAGGTTTAGAAATAACTGTAGTGCCGCCTTCCAGGCGGCACCCTCTTGCCTCCCCAACGAAGAGAGCAAGGCCGTCAGCGAAAGATCGTAAACCGTGAAAGTTTTAACGTGGACCGCGCAACGAAAACACGGGCAGAATCCGTCTCTCTTGACGGTCAGGGACTCCTGGCATAAATTGCACGCCATCAAAGGCATAAAAATTGGTATGAAACGTCGCGCTTTACGCTCAATCTCTCTTTTATCCCTCACGTTTTCCGCAGTCGCCGCCACCGCAGGCACCTACTCGATCACCGATCTCGGCACATTGGGTGGCAGCTTCCAGTTCAGCTATGCGTTCGGCCTCAACAACTCCGGCCAAGTCACCGGCTTGACCTCTTTTGGCGGAGGCGGCGGTGGTGGGCGCGCCTATCGGTACTCCGGCGGCACGATGTCGAATCTCGGCAACTACGGCGGGGGCACGACTTACGGCTACGGTATCAACGATTCCGGGACGGTCGTGGGCTACGGCAATACGTCGAACGTCAACGGTCAGCAGCGCGCACTTGTCTTCTCCGGTGGAACGGTGACGAACTTCTCGTCTTCCGCAGGGACAGCGAAAGCGATTTCAAACGCCGGAACAATCACCGGTGCGGGTACGAACGGAGCCTACGCCTACTACGGAGGCGCCATGCACTGGCTGGGCACCCTTCCGGGTGGTACTGCGGCGGGCGAAGGCCTAGGCATCAACGAATCCGGGACGATCGTGGGCTATTCGAAGAACAGCGCGGGCAAACTCCACGCTTTTGTCTACTCCGGAGGAGCGATGACGGACCTCGGCTCAATCGGCGGCGTTAATGCGGAGAGCAGAGCCGTCGGGATCAACGAGTCGGGCGTGATCGTCGGCAACTCTGAAACTTCCGCGGTTACTCACGCCGTGGGGGCGTTCTACTATTCAGGCGGTTCGATGCACACGCTGGGCGAGCTGGGAGCCGGCTTGGGTACCTACGCGTCCGCCATCAACGATTCGGGAAAGATGGTTGGCTATGGTGGCGTGGTGAGCGGTGGCCAGCGCGCCATCATCTGGAACGGGACGACGGCATTCGATCTCAATACGATGCTTGGCGCGACGCCAACCGGCTGGGTCCTCTCGCAAGCATACGGAATTAACAATTCCGGCCAGATCACCGGCATGGGAACGATCAACGGTCAGACTCACGCCTTCCTCATGACGCCGAACGTGGTTCCGGAGCCGGGTACTTGGATGGCGCTTGGCCTCGGCGCGACGGCGCTGCTTCGTCGCCGTCGGAAGTAAGCGGTAGTGCCGCCTTCCAGGCGGCATCTCCAAAACTTCCAGCCGAAGGCAACAATAAGCCTATGAGTCGGGAACGACCCATAGGCTTATTTTTGCTCGTCGTTCTTTAGAAGCGCCAGACTGCCGACAGCGTAAACACCGTCTTCTTCGCGAAGATCAGCGAGCCCTCAAGCCCCGTGCCGATCAACGGCACTTTGCCGCCCACGAAAATCTTGCCCGCAACTTGGCTAAAGTGCTCGTGGTCGTCGAGACCATTCGCGAAGCCCACGCCGCCGCCGACATAGATGAGCGGAAGAGTTTTGACGTAGTTCGCGGTGATTGCCGTGCCCGCCGAGTTCTTACCGAAGTCGTCGAAGGAGCTCCAATAGTCCGCGTCTAAGCGGATCGGGCTCATCGGGATCTTGAAGTCGATACCGCCGGTCACGCCGGGAAGGCTGCTTTGGGAGTAGCCGAGCTTGAAGCCAAAGCTGGGGAGGATCGATTGGGCGTGGGCGAAAGCCGGGACTAGGGGAAGGGCGAGAAGGGCTAGTCGGATTGGGCGCATGGGGTTTCAGACTACGGGTTCGCGTCCCGACGTTCCCGAGACGAGAGAGTTCGACCGCGCGTGCGGTATTTGTTGACGGTGCGTCGCGCGACGTTCACGCCGCGATCGGCCAGGATCTGTCGAATACGCTCGTCGCTTAAAGGAGACGCTGGGTTCTCCATGGCTACGATCTCATCGATCATGCGTTGTACCCTTAAAGAAGGAGTGAAAAAGGTGGCAAATGGGACCATCTCGCCGGTCCCGATCCGCACAAACTTATTCGCCGTCGCCCTGCTGAGCGTACTTTCATGAACCCCAACCTCGATCGCCAGCGCCGCACGTGTGAGCGGACGAAGGAACCGAACGTCCCCCGTTGTGACAAACCCGGCTTGCTCTCGCAAGAGCGCTTCGCCCAGGCGGCGGAGCGTTTCCGAGCGGCTTTCCAGAGCGGAAATGAACCGCTCCGCCCTCTCCAGATGCACTTCGACGTGGCGCTTCTCATCCACGTCCGCTCGTAGATCGTTGGCGAGCCGGCGACGATGGCGCACATATTCCCGGTTCGCGTGAACCTCTGCCGGGTCGGGACCGGCGACATGCACCGTCCAACCAAACTCGGAGCGAACGAGCACCAGATCGGCTTCCGCCGCCGGAGAAAGCGCCAAGCCCTCGTCCCCGAACGGAGAGGGATCCTGCTCTTGGAGCGCCCGATAGGCCGCCTCCACCTCGTCCGCCGTCACCTTGTACCGGCGGGCAAGCCGCGTGGTGCGTCGGGCGACAAGGTCTTCCAATGCATTGGTCAGAAGCTCCGCGGCAAACTTCGCCTCCGGCGTGCCGTCGCGCCGAAGCATGAGAATCAGACCCTCACGCACTCCCCTAGCGCCCACGCCGGCCGGTTCGCAGGCTTGCAGCGCGTGGATCGCTTCGGCGACCTCTTCGAGGGTCGATCCCGTAGCGAGGGCAATCTCCTCGTCCGATTCCCGAAGATAGCCACGGCTATCCAACATGCCAACCAGGTACTCGCCCAAGGGGCGCTGCGCCGGGGGAAGATGGTCGAAAAGAGAGATCCGCACCGCGTCGCGGGTCCAGACGTCCGCGGTTACCCGCTCAGCGAGATCCGGCAGAGCGTCGTCTTGAGGGCGCGAGCGCTGCGACTCCCGGTCTTCGGTCTCGTTCCGGTAGATCGTGACCACGGGTTCGGAACGCTCCGTTCGTTCCAAGGCGGGATTCTCCGCCACTTCGGCATCGATGGCGGCATCGAGTTCGCAAGCGGCCAGTTCCATCAAACGCGCAGCCACCACTAAACGCGGGTCGACGCGCAGAGAGGTTTCGAGGCGATGGGCAATTCCCAGGATCATAGCCATGGCACAGCGAAGCGTTCCGCCTTCCCCGCTTTCGTGCGCCTGATATCGTTGCCAGGTCGTGGCTCCGCTAAACTAAATTCAATGCTGGATCCCGCAGTCCCTCTTGCCGTCTACATGGAAGGGGCGGTGCGTCATTACGGAGGGAAAATGGGTGTCGGTGTTCTGCGCTACAGCCCGAACCCGATAGCGTGCGTCGTCGATTCGGAGACTGCCGGCGGGCGAACGCGAGAAGTGATCGGCGTGGAGCGCGACGTTCCCATCGTGGCTACGGTTGAGGAGGCGTTGGCGTTAGGGGCCAAAGTTCTCGTCCTCGGTATCGCCCCTCCCGGCGGACTCATCCCGGAGGCTTGGATTCCGGCGATCGACCGCGCCGTGGAAGGGGGGATGTTCGTGGTGAACGGATTGCACGATAAGCTGGCCCCCCGCTACGGCGATCAGGTTTGGGATGTGCGCACCGAACCTTCTGGACTTCAACCCGGCACCGGGGCAGCGGCCAAGCTGACCAACAAGCGAATCCTGATGGTGGGCACCGACATGGCGGTCGGCAAGATGACGGCAGGATTGGAGCTTTGGAAGGCCCTGCCCGAGGGTTCTGCTTTCGTCGCCACCGGCCAGATCGGCATTACCGTGACGGGAGCGGGCGTTCCCCTGGACGCGATTCGGCTCGACTTCTCCGCCGGCGCCATCGAGCGAGAGGTTTTACGATACGCCGATGCGCCCGTGGTAGTGATCGAAGGACAGGGTTCACTCGTGCACCCAGGGTCGACGGCCACGCTGCCTTTGTTGAGAGGCAGCATGCCGACCCACCTGATCCTATGCGCAAGGGCGGGGCAGACGCATTTGGTGAACGCCCCGGTAGAAATTCCACCGCTCTCGAAACTGCGCCGTCTCTACGAAGATGTCGCGGAGGCCTGCGGCGCGTTTAAACGGCCGATTACGATGGGGGTTGCGCTGAACACCTTTCACCTATCCGACGACGAAGAAGCCCTGGCGGCCTGCGCGAAAGTAGCGGCGGAAACAGGCCTCCCATGTGTCGACCCGGTACGTCATGGCGTAAGAGAATGGACTTCTCTCTAAGAGGTTGCACACACTCTGGCAAGACTGTGTTATTCTTGTCGTAACCCGGCGCTAGACCGGGACCAGGAGCGTATATCGCTCCCATTCGAGGACTCGGCCCGGCGGTGCGCCGTTCGGGCCATTTTTTATGACCTCCTCGTGAGGTCTGACGGATTGTCAGCCTTTATCTAGACCCTGATGTCCAGACGTAGTCCTTTTCCTTCCGTCTGACGCATGGCTTCGGCAACATGTTCCTGTTGGGATTGCGCCGTCCGCTGCATGAGCATGGCTTGGAGCTGCGACCGTTTGATCTCCGCCGTGGCGGTCACGGTCGGAAGCGGGGTTTGAGAAACGGGACGCAGTTCCATCGCCATCTGGAGTATTGGTTGTGGAGCTGGAATCTTTAGGGGCTGAGGGATGCCCGGATCGTAAGCAATCATCCGCAATTGTTAGCCACTGTCAGCAACTGCGAGCCATCGTAAGCCATAGTCCCTAACCATGCGTCCGGAATCCATGGAGTTCTTAAAAGCCATCGTCAATGTGCCTTCGCCCTCGGGCTACGAAGAGCGCGCGGCGGAGGTCTATCGGAACTACACCAAGCCGTTCGCCCATAAAGTCTGGACCGATACTCACGGCAACACCTACGCCGCCCTGAACCCGGACGCGCCGATGAAGATCATGCTCTCCGGCCACATGGACGAAATCGGCTTCCTGGTGAACCATATCGACGACCAAGGCCTGATCTATTTTGTCGGCGTGGGCGGCCACGACAGCGTAGTTCCCGTCGGCCAGCGAGTCTGGATCCACGGCGACAAGGGTCCGGTGACGGGGGTCATCGGGCGGAAGGCAATCCACCTTCTGGAAGAAGACGAGCGAAAGAAGAAGCCTGAGATCAAGGATCAGTGGATCGACATCGGCGCCAAATCGAAGGCCGACGCCGAAGCCGTCCTCGCGCTGGGCGACTGCATTACGTACCAGTGGGAGTTCCAGGAGTTGCTCAATGGCCGTGCCGCCGCGCGAGGCTTCGACAATAAGATGGGCTCCTTCGTCGTCGCCGAGGCGCTCCGCCTCCTGGCCGAAGACGGCGGACTCGACCCGAACGTCGGCGTCTTCGCCGTCGCCACCGTCCAGGAAGAGATCGGCCTCCGCGGTGCCCGGACCGCCTCCTACGCCCTCGGCGCCCAGACCGGCCTCGCCGTTGATGTGAACCACGCCATCGACACCCCCGGCCTCAGCAAGTCCCGCTACGGCACCCTCGACCTCGGCAAAGGCCCGTCCGTCATGCGCGGCGCCAACGCCAGCCCGATCGTCGTCAAGATGATCCGTGCTGCCTGCGAAGCGGAAGGCATCCCTTATCAAATCGACGTCACCCCAGGCGGCACCGGAACCGACGGCAACGCGATGCAACTCAACCAATCCGGCATGGCGGTCGGGATTGTGGGCGTGCCGCTCCGTTACATGCACACGCCGTGCGAAGTCCTGGAGATCGTCGACGTCGTCGACTGCGCCCGACTGATGGCGGCTTATTGCCGAGCGGTGAAGCCGGACACCGACTTCACCCCGCGGATCTAGTCACCCCCTCTCGTCGCCGCGGCGATAGGTTCTCGATCTACGCAAGGGTCTCATCGAGGCGATGGGAGGGGGTGAGTTACAGCGTCAAGCCGCCGTCAACCGTCAGCGTCTGCCCCGTGATGTACGCCGCCGCGTCCGAAGCCAAGAACACCACCGCCGCCGCCACATCCTCCGCCTTCCCAAGCCGGCCGGCCGGAGCGGTCTTCTCCACGTGCGCCTTGAACTCGTCCGGCAGCCCGTGGGTCATTTCGGTATCGATGAAGCCTGGCGCAACCGCGTTACAGGTCACCCCGCGAGCCCCAAGCTCCTTAGCGACCGACTTCGTCAGGCCGAAAAGCCCCGCCTTCGACGCCGCATAGTTCGCCTGCCCCGCGTTACCAGTCGTGCCGATGATGCTGGAGACGTTCACGATGCGGCCCGCCCGAGCCTTCATCATCGTCTTCGAAACGGCGCGGGTGCAGAGGAAGGCGCCCTTGAGGTTCACGTCCAGAACGCGGTCCCAATCCTCGTCTTTCATGCGGACGAGGAGGGTGTCGCGGGTGATGCCGGCATTGTTGACCAAGACCGACACCGTGCCCATCTCCTCCGCGATCTTGGCAAAGGTCGCCTCAACCTGCGCAACGTCGCTCACGTCGCAGGCATAGGCTTTCCCGCCGACGGCATCGGCGGTCGCCTGGGCGTTGGGGAGGGTGGTCGCAACGCACGCTACCTTGGCGCCCTGCGCCGCAAACTGCTCCGCAATCGCCCGCCCAATGCCACGAGACGCTCCGGTGACGACGACGACGCGATCCTGAAAGCTCATGCGCACAGTCTACTGGAGCCCCCGGATTACGCCGCACTCAGCGCAAGCTGCGTCAGTTCCAGCGACTCGACATCCCCCACGTTCAGCCCCTTTGCTTCCTTATCGATCCGCTTCAATAGCCCGCTCAGCACCTTGCCCGCGCCGCACTCGATGAACGTGTGCGCGCCGTCCCGGCGCAGGTTCTGAATCGTTTCCGTCCAACGAACGGGACGCTGGAGCTGAAGCTCTAACAGCCCCCTCCAGTCCGAGGCTTCCAAAACCGGCTCGGCCGTGACGTTGGCGTAGACCTTGAGGTTGCCGAACCCGAAATCGACCGCCGAAAGCTCTTTGCCCATCTCGTAAGCCGGGCCGGCCATCAAAGGAGAATGGAAAGCCCCGGAGACGTTGAGCGGAATAACCCTCTTGGCTCCTTTCGCGCTGGCGATTTCGCCCGCCTTTGCAACCGCTTCGACCTCGCCGGAGATCACCAGTTGTCCGGGCGAGTTGTCGTTGGCAACCACCACCACACCACCGGCCTCGGCGCATGCCTCATCGAGCGGACCGCGCTCCAGCCCGATCACCGCCGCCATCGCGCCGCCGGTCACCTCGCTCATCAACCGTCCGCGAGCCGCCACGAGCCGGGCGCCGTCTTCAAGCGTGACCACTCCCGCCGCCGCGAGGGCTGCATACTCGCCCACGCTATGCCCGGCCGCCGCCTGAACCGCGCCTTCAGGCAGCCGTGCCTTCAGCACGTCCCAAGCTGCCAGCGAAGCGGTGTAGAGAGCGACTTGGGCGTTCTGCGTCTGACGTAGCGTGTCCACGTCCAACTCCCAGCAGAGCTTCCGAACGTCCTGACCCAAGGCGGCGGTGACGCGATCGAACACGCTCGCCGCCTCGGGAAACGCCTCCACCAACTCCTTGCCCATCCCGGGCTCCTGCGATCCTTGGCCAGGGAAAACGATGGCGATCATACGGCAATTGTACTGGAGCGCCGAGTAGCACTCGGCCTGCGTCTCAATGCCATAGCCAGCTCACCGGAATCGGCCCTTCCTTCCCGCCCGGAGGCGTGACCGTTACCGAAAGCGAATTTGCCCCACCCGCGTCGAAGTAGCCGAGGTCGAACGGATAGACGCCGACCTTTGCCCAGACCGTGGCGGTCTTACCGGTGGCGGCATGCTCGCCGTCGTGCTCAACCAGCGGCACGCCGCCGATCTTGAGGATCGAACCGTCGTCGCTACGAACGGTAAACACGTAAGCCCCGGTCTCCGGCAACCGAATAAAGCCCGCAAAGCGCAGGGCGTACTTCTCGGCCGCCGGCTTGCTCGCCACGCTGATCTCGGTCACGACCGTGGCCTTCCCCCGAAGTGAGGTTGGCGCCTTTGAGAAGCTCCCCGTGGCCGTCCAGAGGTTTAGCCCGGAGTCGAGACCCTCGATATCGGCCCTCCGCATCCCGGTGCTCGTCTGCACCGTCGTCATCGGCGACACCGCGCCGTCCGAGTCTCGTTTGTAGAAGAGACTGAGCTTGACTCCGGGCGGGACCATCATCGTGTCGTAGGTACTCGTCAACGGGGATGCCGTGCCCTTTCCGGTGTCCAACATCAACTGCCAACCCGCGATCGGAGACGGGGGATTCGGCTTCGCGTATTCGTCGGTCAGGAACAGCGACGGGCTGATGTTGGGCGCATCGACGTGGTACTTCACCGCGAGCCGATCCAGTGAGCCCATCAGCAGCCCCAGGCGGGCGGAGAAATCTGGCCAGGACTTCCGATCGAGCGGTGTCCAAGTCGCCTCCGCCAAAGCCGCGGCGCGCGGATAGGCCATCCGTTCGATATCGGCCTCATCCGCTAGCCATTCCGTCCAGACGTTGCCCTGAGCACCCAGGACATGCTTCGCCTCTTCGGCGCTCAGCTCCTTGGGAATCGGATCGTAGGAGTAGACCAGTGAGGTCGGGATACTGTCATACGAGTAGTCGAAGTACAGGTGCGTAGTCGGGCTCATCACCACGTCCTTGCCCTCCTTCGCCGCCGCGATGCCACCCTGGATACCGCGCCAGCTCATGACCGTCGCCCCCGGCGCGAGACCACCTTCCAGAATCTCATCCCAGCCGAGGAGCCGTCGCCCCTTGGAGGCCAGATACTTGTCCATCCGTCGGATGAGATAGCTCTGGAGTTCGTCCACATCCTTCAGCCCCTCGCTCTTCATGCGGGACTGACACCGGGGGCAGGTGTGCCAAAGGCCCTTATCGACCTCATCACCGCCCACGTGAATGAACTTGGAAGGAAAGAGCCCCATCGTCTCGTCCAACACCTTTTGAAGAAACACGAAGGTCGTCTCCTTGCCTGGGCAAAAGGCGTTCGGCTTACGGCCCGCCGGGATGTTGTCGCAGCCGAGCCACGGATAGCACTGAAGCGCCGCCTGCTCGTGGCCTGGCATCTCGATCTCCGGCACTACCGTCACATGGCGCTTGGCCGCATAGGCGACCACCGCCTTGATCTCCGACTTCGAGTAGAACCCGCCGTACTCGTCGCCCTTTCGTTGAGCCGGGAAAGTGATGCCCGCGTAGTCCCACTTACCCTTGACCGGATAGCTGCGCCAAGCCCCCCGAGTCGTGAGGTCGGGATACGCCTTCGTCTCCATGCGCCAGCCGCCATCGTCGGTGAGATGCCAATGGAAGACATTCATCTTCTGCCGGGCGTTGAGATCGATGATCCGCTCGACGTCAGCCACCGTCCGGAAGTGACGCGAGACGTCCAAAAGCATGCCGCGCCAGCCGAAGCGGGGGGCGTCTTCGATGGTCACGGCCGGGATCTCGTCCTTGCCGATGAGTTGGCGAAGGGTCTGGCCGCCGTAGAAGAGGCCCGCGTCGGTGGTTGCCTCGATCGTCGCGCCGTCGGCAGCGACTTTCAGACGGTAACCCTCAGCCGGGAGTCCGTCTACGTGCTTCAGCGTCACTTTCGCGCCGCCCTTACCAACCGACACGCCGTCGGCCTTCAGGCCCTCGGCCAAGGTCTTGCCTTCCTTTCCGCCGCCGACAATGGTCAAGGGCCGGCCGAGGCGGAGGGCGCCCTGGTCGCGATGGACCGAGGCGGGGAGCGGCACGAGCGGCAGCGGTGGCGCAGATGCTTGGAGCGCGAAGAGCATGGTGCGCAGTTTAACCCTGGAGCGCCGAGTAGCACTCGGCGACAGCGTCACGCCAGCCGAGTGCTACTCGGCGCTCCATCGGGCGGGTTTAACTCGTAGGAACATCGGTGGAGGCACGCGAACTGGTGAGACGGCATGGCTGGAACACCACCTGTTCGCAGATCCTGAACCCCGGGATCACGCTTTGGTACAGTTCGGCAGGCGGTGCGGTAGTCGGCTATGTCCGCCACGCCCGGGTACGCGTGGTCGTCGGGGCTCCCGTCTGCGCCGAAGAGCGGCTCGACGAAGTGCTCGATGAGTGGCACGCCGACGCCGACCGGGCAAAGGACGGAGTCTGCTATTTCGGCGCGGAGGCTCGCATGCGAGAGCGGCTCGGCACCTGTCCCGGCTTCGACAACGTCGTCCTAGGCGCGCAACCGGTTTGGACGCCCGAACGGTTTTTGGAATCGTTTGTCCAGAGCCGAAGCCTGCGATACCAACTCCACCGCGCGAAGAACAAGGGACTTATCGTCGAAGAGTGGCCCTCCGAGCGCGGCGACGACCCGAGGCTTTGGAAGATTCTCGATGAGTGGCTGGCCACCCGAGGCCTGCCCGCCATGCGGTTTATGGTGGAGCCGAACACGCTGGCGCACTTGGGCGACCGGCGGCTCTTCGTGGGACTTCGGAAAGGGAACCCCGTCGGGTTCGTAGTTCTGTCCCCGGTCCCGGCGCGGCGCGGTTGGCTCACCGAACAGTTTCCCCGCGGACTGGGTGCGCCGAACGGGACGGTCGAGAGAATCATTTACGAGGCAATCCGGTCGGTCGCGGGAGATTCCTTTGTCACTATGGGCATCGTGCCGCTCTCCCAGCGCGGAGGCGAGGAGAGCGGTAATCCCGCATGGCTCGACCTCCTTGCCCGCTGGGCACGGGCGCATGGAAGGCGGTTCTACGACTTCGAGGGATTAGACCGGTTCAAAGCCAAGTTCGAGCCCGACTCCTGGGATCCCATCTACGCCATTTCCCGGGAAGAACGATTCTCCCCGCGAACGCTGTACGCCATCGCGGCGGCGTTTACGGATGGGCATCCGTTGAGCGCGGGGGTGCGTGGTCTTGGAAGAGCGGTGCGACAAGAATGGCGTTGGCTACGTAACTAATTTTCCTTCTTGCTGCGGTGAACCTTCCTCCCGTCCCTGCGTTTAGCCCCCCATGCTTGCTGCATTTGCCTTCGTTGCCGCTCAATCGACTGCACACGTTGAGACTTTCAATATCAATGGCGTAACCCGCCAGGCAATCGTCTATCCCGGCTCTGGACCGGTCCCGGCCGGTGGAAGACCTTTGGTCTTTGGCTTTCACGGCCACGGCGGCAACATGAATCTTTCGGCGAAGGGGTTGGATATCCAGAGCCTTTGGCCGGAGGCGATAGTGATCTACCCGCAGGGCCTTCCTACGAAGGGGATGACCGATCCTCAGGGAAACAAAAACGGTTGGCAACAGAAGCCCGGCGACGAAGGCGACCGGGACATTAAGTTCGTGGATGCGATGCTCGCCTGGGTTAAGGGCGTGAATCGCCACCGCATGTATTCCATGGGACACTCGAATGGGGGGCGATTTACGTACGTCCTCTGGGCCACCCGCGGCGACCAGTTCGCCGCCTACGGCCCATCCGGTTCACCGACCCTTACCTCGGTGCGCAGTTTCAAACCGGCGCCAATGTTTGCGACAGCAGGCGAAAACGACCCGATCGTGCCATTTCGTGGACAGTTGCTCTCGATCCAGGCGGTCGCCCGGCTGGATGGCATCGACCTCTCGAAAGGCACGAAGAACGGCTACATCACGCTCGCGAATGGAGCCAACGGTTTAGAAATCGGCACCTACATCAGCCCGATGGGCCATTCCTTCCCACCGGACGCCGTGGCGGCAACGGTGGCGCTATTCAAGCGCCACTGAGAACCTCTCAGTCCTGAACCAGTTCTTCTTCAGGCGACCGACCGAAGCCGTTCCAGAAGGCGAGCCAAGCCAGGAATGTGCCTAGCGCTACGATCACGCGCAAAACATGCGGCACCGCCGGGTTGAAGGAGAAGAATCCTTCGATCGGAGCCGCCATGAAGGTGAGCGCCACGCCGATCAGGAGAAGAACGCCAGCATCCGGGCCGGCCGCCCTCAAGGCCGCCGCCCGAGAGCGACGGCCTGGGTCGATAAGCGACCAGCCCAACAACAGCCCTCCGGCGGCGGCAATCGCCGCGCCGCTAATCTCGGTCACCCCATGCGGGGTGATCGAGACGAGGAGGAACGGCAATTTGCCCACCTTCGCCATCGCCGCCGCCAACACGCCAACCTGGGCCCCCGTAGCCGCCATTAGCGTGGCCGAAAGGACGCCAAAGCTTGCCGCGCCCACCGCGCCCGCCACGATCGAGACCTGCGGGTTGTGGCTCGCGTACATGGCCCACATCATCGCGTTTTCCCCACCCGACCGAGGGTCGAAGTGGCCGGATGTCCAACCCTTCAGATTTGCGTCGTCGGGTGGAATGATCGATGCGGCGAACTCAGGATTGGATTGAGCAAGGAAAAAGGCGGCGATAGCACTCCCAAAGAGTAGGAAGAGACTGGTGTAGATGAACTTACGGCGGCGACGAACCGTTTGCGCCGCGCGGGTCAGTCCGGCCACGATCATCGCGAGGATCGGCCGTCGAGGCCGACGGTATAAAACCCCATAGGCACGGCCCACCAGATCGTTCAAGGAGTCGATCAGTGGCGGATGATGCCCAAAGGTGCGGGCGTGAGCCAAATCGGACGAAGCCGACCGGTACCGCCGCACCATTTCGTCGAACTCACGCGTCGAGAGCGCCTTGGGGTCGTTCGCCGCTTTGTCGCAAAGCCACGACAAGCGTTGCCACTCGCCTTCCCGCCTCCGTACGAATGCCTCTTCGTTCATCTGCGCTCCTCAGACTATTGTGCCAGAGCCAAGGACCCACGAACCGCGAATCGGTAAATCCCGAATCCAAGTAGCTCGGCGGGGAGGAGCACCCCTTTTGTGCGGAACGATTCCTAACAGATGGGGCAACTCAACGGCGAGGGGCCTTCCTACCTACCCAAAAGAGCCGATTTGGGAACTTTCCCGTAACGAATACGGTTTTGACGGCGTCATTGGACCCATTGGGCAACGGCGCCCACGTTGCAGACTTCATTGGCGGGTATCCTGCCAGCGGCGCAAGAAATAGCGTCGTTTTAACGCACTCGCTTTCCGCCGATCGGCGCGATACCTCCAAAAGATGGCCAACGAGGACGGGATCCCCAGCTATCTCAGCCGCTTGACCCAGGCGCCACTTTTGACGCCCGAGGAAGAGGCTATTCTGACGCGCGCGGTCAAAGCGGGTGACGAGGCCGCCAAGAACCGGCTCGTCGAGGCAAACATGCGGCTCGTGATCAACATCGCGAAGACCTACCGCAACCGCGCCATCCCCCTCGAAGACCTCATCCAAGACGGCGCGATCGGCCTCATGCAGGCCGCCGAGCGGTTCGACCCAGACAAAGGTTTCCGCTTCTCCACCTACGCCACCCACTGGGTCCGCCAAGCCATCGGCCGCGCCATCGACAATAAGTCGAAAGCCATCCGCCTTCCCGCCCACGTTTCCCAGTCCCTTCGCAAGATCCAGAAGGAGAAAGAACGGATCATGCGGGAGACCGGCGCTGAGCCGACCCACGAGCAACTCGCCGCCGCGATGGGCATCTCGGCGAAGAAGCTTCACACCCTCTTACAGTCCAACCAGGACATGCTCTCCCTGGACCAGTCCGTCGGCGAAAGCGGCGGCGTTACCCTCGGCGGCCTCATCCGCGACAGCGGCTCCACCGGCGACCCCGAAGGCGTGGTCATGGACAGCGAAGTGATGCTGGAACTCCAGCGCATCATCTCGGAACTGAACGAACGCGAGCAGTCCGTCATGCGACTCCGCTTCCGGTTCGACGGCTCGGATTCGCGGCTTCAGGAAGAGATCGCTAAGGAGATGAAACTCTCCCGCGAACGCGTCCGCCAGATCGAGGTTCAGGCGATAAAAAAACTTCGGGCGCTGGCGCAACGCCGCCGGCTGCGCGACATCATCAACGGCTAATCGTAGTTGGCGCAGCCTCCGTGGCGGCGAACTGACAAACTCCCGCCTGGACTAAGCAATCTGATCCGGCGTTAAGCCCTTTCTCGCACTGTGATAGATTCGCAGTACCGCCACGGTGTCGCCCTCTATCGTAAACAGAAGACGGTGGGATTTATAGTGAGCTTGTCGAACTTCGAAATCCGTATCTTCGTTCTCTGGTGCAAAGGCAAACTCTCCGGCATCGCCGCCAGTGACTCGGCAGCAGTCTCAACTCCGGTGAGCCAGCGATTGGCAACATCGGACGAAGCCTCGCGAACGTAATACGCCGTGATCTCGTCAAGGTCCTCTAGCGCGAGGGCGGTCAGCCTGAGCTTAAAGGCCATGCTTCGCGCGAATCTGAGCAAAGCCATCGGCGGCAGTCACCGACTTCCCTTCCCGGAGTTGGCCATACGCTTTTCGCAAACCGGCCACATTCTCCGCATACTCCAGCCGATCCAACATCTCCTGATAGCCATCCGCGCTCTGAAGGACGAGTTCCGGCTTACCGTTAATCGTCAGGACCTCGGGCCCGTTGCCTACTTTCAGGCGTTCGACATGCTCGCGATGATTCCTCAGAAAATCCGTAAGCGACCGCATATGCCGAAGATCCAGCGAGGAGGCCATCAAATAATTATATGACATCTTCGCGATGTTTGCTTGCTAAAACTTTGAGCGTAGCGCTACCCCTAACACATCATTCAAGCTAGAGAGCGATGCTCCTCCCCGTGCTCGCCGCATTCGCCGCGCACTCGTTCGCCGCCGTCGGCGACCATTTCGAGTTGGACGGAAAACCTTACGTCATCCACTCCGGCGAAATCCACTATCCGCGAATCCCGGAGGCCTACTGGCGGCCGCGGCTTCGGGCGGCGAAGGCGATGGGGCTGAATACCATCTGCACCTATACGTTCTGGAATCTCCACGAACCGAAGCCCGGTCAGTGGGACTTCAAGGGCAACCTGAACGTTGCGAAGTTCGTGAAAATCGCCGGTGAGGAAGGGCTTAAGGTCATCGTCCGCCCCGGACCCTACATCTGCACCGAGCTCGACTTCGGCGGCCTCCCGGCCTGGACCCTGAAAGACCGCACCATGCGCGTCCGCACCAAGGATCCGAAATTCATGGCCCTCACCGGCGCCTACATCGATCGCCTGGGCAAGGAACTTACGCCGCTTCTTGTCCAGAAGGGAGGACCGATCATCCTCACCCAAGTCGAGAACGAATACGGCTCTTACGGTGCGGACCACGAATACATGGCCGGAGTGCGCGATGCTCTGCTTCACGCGGGCTTCAGCGGCCAACTCTTCACCTCCGATGGCCCCGGTCAGGGCATGTTGAACGGTGGCACCCTGCCCGGCATCCCGGCAACGATCAACTTTGGCGGGGGCGCGGAAGGGGCGTTTAAAGAACTGGCCAAGTTCCGCCAAGGCGTTCCGCGCATGATCGGGGAATTCTGGGCCGGCTGGTTCGACCAGTGGGGCAAGCGGCACAACCGCAGCTCGGTCGAAGGCAACCTCAAGGACCTTGAGTGGTGCCTCCAGAACGACGTCTCGTTCAACCTCTACATGTTCCACGGCGGCACGAACTGGGCGTTCATGCCGGGTTCGAACGGCGGCTCCGGCAACTTCGATCTTGACGTGACGAGCTACGATTACGACTCCGCCCTGGACGAGTCCGGCCGGGTCACGCCGAAGTACACGGCTTTCCGTAACCTACTCCAGAAATACAGTAAGGAGCCGCTGCCGCCCGTCCCCGCAGTCGCGAAGCCGATCAAGGTTACGCCCACCCACCTCCGCGAGATTCGCCTTCTCCAACCGGCTCGACCCCCGGTCGTAAGCCCCCAGCCGAAGTCGTTCGAGGACCTCGATCTGGACTACGGCATGATCGACTACAAGGCCATCTCGCCCGTCTCCGGGAAGGTGACGCTCTCCGTCGGCCGGGTGATGGACTATGCGACGGTCTACGTGAACGACCAGCTAGTCGGCACCCTGAACCGGCTCAAGAGTCAGAAGTCGATCGAAGTCGACGTGAAGAAGGGTTCGCGAGTCGAACTGCTCGTGGAAGGTCTCTCGCGCGTCAACTTCGGCGGCGCGTTGCCGGACGAGCGCAAGGGCCTCGAAGGTCCGGTGACCTTGGGCGGAACCCCGCTCACCGGTTGGACTCACACGGTCTATACGTTCTCCCCGCCCAAGCCAGGCGATGGCCCTTGGGTCGATAGCCGCGGCAAATATGCCTCAGCCAAGGCTTGGCCGACCTACTATCGCGGCACCCTCAACGTCCCCGTCCCGGGCGACACGTTCCTCGACCTACGCGGCTGGAACAAGGGCTTCGTCTGGGTCAACGGCCACAATCTCGGCCGCTTCTGGAAGATCGGGCCGCAGCAGACCCTGTACCTACCGGGCGTCTGGCTCAAGAAGGGCGCCAACCAGATCGTGGTCCTGGACGACGGCCCCGATGCCTCCGTCATTCCAACGATTGGTGGCCTTGATAAGCCGATCCTCGACTCAATCGCGGTTTCGACCGAGGGCCGGCATCGTAAGGCTGGCCAGAATGTAACGTTCACGGGCCTGAAACCGGTTGCGACCGGCGAGTGGCCGAACGCGGTGGCAACTCAGACCGCATCTTTCACCGGCCGCGGGCGGTATCTCGCCATCGAAGTTGTCAGCGAGCACGGCGGCCAAGGTCCATACGCGTCTCTGGCCGAGCTGTGGGCGATCGGTGCCGATGGCAAGGACCTCGCCCGCACCGACTGGAAGGTCGCCTATGCGGACAGCGAAGAACTGGGATCGGAGAACGGAACCGCCAACAACGTTTTCGACCTCCAACCGACCACGATCTGGCACACCAACTACTCCGGCTCCGCCGACCCCATGCCCCATCGACTCATCATCGACCTCGGCAAAGTCGTGGATCTATCCGGGATCCGAGTCCTGCCCCGGCAGGACGGCGCGAACGGCCGGATCAAGGGCTACCGGGTGTTTGTAAGCGAAGCACCGTTCAAAGGGCAGTAAAGAGCTAGCAGTTAGCGGATGGAAAATCCGCTAACTGCTAACCGCCAACATCTCACGGTTCCCGGATCACGCCCTGGAACAGGACCTCGCCCGATTGCACGCTCTGGATCGCAAAGGCGAACGGACGATCCACCCGGAATACCACCGGCGGCTGCGGAATCCGAATGGCCTTGGTCATGACAATCCCGGTCGCCGCCGCTGCCTTGGTGCCCTTTTCGTCCACTTTGACATAGGTGCGGTGGGCGATTTGGCTGATCTGATCGGCGCCTCCACTTGGGAGGGCGGGACTCAGGTCGATAAGGTTGAAGAGCGGAGCTAGTCCCATCTTCCCGAGGGCATCTTGGACGTCCGGGGAACTTCGGATGGTGAACTTGGGCAGGAAGAGATCGACCGGCCGTGAAGTCGTTGGGGCGGTGCGCCACTCACTAGAGTTAAGAAGCGCCGCCGGATCACCTACGTTGGGGAGCAAGATCGTCATCAAATACCGTCCGCCCGCGTAACGCAGTTGGACCGATCGATAGGCCTTTGCCTCCCCGTAGAACAGTTCGGCCTTCGCCAAATGCATCATATCGACTGTCCGGTGTCCGAAAGGCGCCTTCCTCGTGGCCTCTTTCGGGAACGGCAGACTCCAATCGCCATCGAACGTCACGGTATTCACCAGAACGGCGTGGGTCCCGCCGTTGAGCCGGTCAAACAGTTTGGGAATACGGCCCTTGGTCTTCTTCTCGACCCACCCGTTCACCTGCTTGAGCGGGTCCGCCTGGAGCCGCTCAGCGGTCGCGCCGTATAGTTTTGCGATCGCCGCGACGTAGCTCGCTCGCGGCTCCTCGGCGAAGAAACCCGCGTTCGAGACTGTAGTCTCCGGCCCCGCCGTGAGAGCCTCGAGCCGCTTTTTAAGGTCCTGCTGAAAAGTAGGAAACGCCGAAACCGTTATGCCAAGAGTCTTGGCCAAGGGGGGCTGCGAAGCGGGGCCGACCGCCGGAATGAGCAACGCGAGGCAAGCTTCAACGCTGGTCGGGGAGATGACGACATTTCCCCTGGCCGTCGGAACCGCGTTCCAAAGCCGAGTGGCAAAGTCGGGCGCCACAGCGGTCGCAAGGAGGAGCGGGGCGATCGGCAACATAGCTATTCGAACGCCCAAAAAGGTGATTGCGTGCCCGTGGAGGCTACTCCTCTTCGTCCAGGCCATCGCCCATGGTTGGCCCGGTGTCGTAGCGGACGCCGACTTTGCCACCGCTGAACAGTGCATCGACCTCGAGCGGATTCAACAGCACGTCACGCGGACGCGGCCCATCGCGCGGCCCAACGATCTGGCGCTCTTCCATCATGTCGAGCAGCCGTGAGGCACGCTGGAAGCCGATGGAGAACTTGCGTTGGAGCATCGAAGTCGAAGCCTGGCCGCGGTCGACCGCCCAGCGGACGGCGTCTTCCCACAGCGGGTCGGTCTCTTCGCCAAAGTCGCCGCCTTCCTTCTTCATGTCCCCGATGGAACCGTCCGACTCGATGGCCTCGATCGTGTACTCCGGCGCCTGCTGCTCGCGCCAGTGTTTGCAGATCGCGGCGATCTCTTTCTCCGAAACGTAGCAGCCCTGCACACGCATCGGCTTCATCGCATCGATCGGCTTATAGAGCATGTCGCCCTTACCGATCAGCGCCTCCGCGCCCTTCATGTCGAGAATCGTTCGCGAGTCGATGTACGAAGCCACGGAGAAGGCGATGCGGGAGGGAATATTGGCCTTGATGAGGCCGGTGATGACATCCACCGATGGCCGCTGCGTGGCGATGACCATGTGAATGCCGACCGCGCGGGCAAGTTGGGCAAGGCGGACGATCACGGTTTCAACCTCCGCGCCGCACTGCAGCATAAGGTCGGCCAACTCGTCGATCACGACGACGATGTAGGGCATTCGATCTTGGAAGGTCGCCTGCGAGTTCCAGCCGTCGATGTTACGGCAGCCGTTGTCTGAGAAGAGGTCGTAACGCCGATCCATCTCTCGCCAAATGGCCCGTAGAACCCCCGCCGCCTCCTTCACGTCCTTAACGACCGGGCACATCAGGTGCGGGATGCGGTCGAAAAGCGTTAACTCAACCCGCTTCGGGTCGATCATCACGAGCCGCACGTCTTTCGGCGTGTTGCGCATGAGGAGTGAGGTGATGAGGGTCGCCAGGCCGATCGATTTACCGGAGTTGGTCGCCCCGCCAATGAGGAGATGCGGCATCTTCGTTAGGTCGGCGTACTTGGAAACGCCGCTTACGTCTTTGCCGAGGGCGATGCAGAGGCGGGACGGATGGTTGCGGAAAATCGGATCGTCGCAGAGTTCGCGAAGGGTGACCGTCGAAGTCGTGATGTTCGGGACCTCGACGCCGATCGCCGCCTTGCCCGGGATGGGAGCCTCCACGCGGACCTGCGAAGCGGCGAGGTCCATTGCGATGTTGTCAGCCAGTGCCGTGATTCGGGAGACCTTGACGCCCGGTCCGAGGGCCACCTCGTAGCGGGTGATCGTGGGGCCGGTCGCGACCTCGATGACCTCCGCTTCGATGCCGAATTGTTCGAGCGTCCGCTGGAGCGTTTCGATCTGCTTCTGTGTCTCAGCGGCGGCGCGTTGCGGCTGTAGAAGAGCCTCGGCAAGAAGGGCGATAGGCGGAAGGGCGTATCCCTCCTTTGGCTCGGCGATGTTCGGATCGAGGGCTGGTTCCTCTTCCTTCTTTGCTTTCTTCGGAGGCGCTTCGGCTACCTTCGTCACCGGAGAAATCGTTGCGGGCGAGATGGTCACCGGCGTCGGCATCACCGTTCGCTGATCGACCCCGTCAAGGTCTTCCGCCGTGAGTTGAGACTTACGAACGGACTTGAGCCGCGCCTCCTCCTTGTTCACCACGCGCTCTTCGGGAACAAGCGGTTTGGGCTCGCGTGGCGCTCGCGGTTGGATCCGCGGACGGGGCGCCTTTGCGGCTAGCTCGCGAAGCGGAATATCCACGCAGAGCACCAAGCCAATCATGCCGAGAGCCCCGACGGCGATCATCTGGCCTTTGCCCAACAGAGCGGCAAAAGCCCAGCCAAAGATTGCGCCTAAGTAGCCGCCACTCGTGGAAACCGTCGCCGGATCGAAGTAGTCACCCGCCAGCGGCCGGGCGAGGCCGGCGAGAAGGGCGAGAAAAAGAAGTCCGAGGCCGAGCCCAAGGTGAGTGAGCGCCACGCCGCGACCGCGAAGGAGCGCCACACCTAGAAGGCCAAGAAGTGGCGGGACGGCCCAAGAACCTTTCCCAAAGAGGTTGGAGAAGGTGGCGGCAAAGAACCCGCCCAGAACGCCGGAATCACGCGTGAGAAGCGCGACGAGAACGACCAGCGCGGTGGCCAGCGACAAAATTCCCGCGACGTCAAGCGCGCGGTGAGAGGGCGGGGCCGCCGCAGCGGGCCGCGGTTTGCGGGTGCTGACCTTCATCCTTGGATCCAAAAGGCCCAATCCATGGACCAAAGACAGTATACAAACTTCTGCGCCCAAGGACGTAAAAAGGCCTAAGCGAAAAATTGCGCAATGCATTGCAGGAAAAAAGCGCACTAAAAGGGTCCAACCCAGTAAAGTGATGCCTTCGATGTCTCATCGCTTGCTTCAGCCTTCCCTCGAGTTTTCCCCGCCGCCGCGAACCATCTCTGCAGGTGCGCGCGACGCGGCAGGCTTTACCCCTTGGCCCCAGGAAAAGCGTGAATCCGAGGTAGCCCGCGCCGTGGCTGAAGCGCTGGCCGCGATGATTCATCTCTCGGAAGACCGGAGAGTGGCTGAGCAGTTGCCTCGCATGATGGAGACGGCTATCCTAGCCTCCGACGCCGGTCCCGGTGGAACGAATCTCCTCGAGCAAGTAGATCGCGCCCTCAGCATCGCCTGCGGCCGTGACCACGGATTGCTCGACGGCAAGTACGTCTGAGGCTGTCGACTAAGGACTATTGACCATTGATCGATGTCAATGGTCAATAGTCCGTGTGGACAATCTACAGAACGAACTCGTTAACCAGGTTCTCCAGCATCTCTTGTCGGCCCGACTTCCGCTTCGGTTCGCCCGCCGCCAAGGCATGGGCACCAGCGTCTTCCAGCGACACCCGGCCGGCAAGCAGATCGGCACCGAAGCCGGAATCCCAGCCCTTGTACCGCTCCTCGACATGACCGGCTAAACGGCCGTCTTCCTTGATCGCGTGGGCGATCTCAAGGCCGCGAGCGAAGGCGTCCATGCCGCCGATGTGGGCGTAGAACAGGTCCAGTTCGTCGTGCGATTGACGGCGGACTTTCGCGTCGAAGTTCAGACCACCGGTGGTGAGGCCACCCATGGCGAGGATCTCCAGCATGATCTCGGTGGTCAGGTAGACGTCGGTCGGAAACTGGTCGGTATCCCAACCCAAAAGGGTGTCACCGGTATTCGCATCGACGGAGCCAAGAGCGCCTGCTTCGCGAGCCGTGCGCATTTCGTGGGCCATGCTGTGGCCGGCAAGCGTGGCATGGTTGGTCTCCAGGTTCAGCTTGAATCGGTCGAGAAGACCAAACTCGCGGAGGAAGTTGAGGCAGGCGGCAGAGTCGGAGTCGTACTGGTGCTTCGTCGGCTCCTTCGGCTTCGGCTCGATGTAGAACTGACCTTTAAAGCCGATCTTGTCGGCATAGGCGACCGCCATGTGCAAGAGGCGCGCGAACTGCTCCCGCTCCTGCCCAATCTTGGTGTTCAAAATCGTATCGTAGCCCTCGCGCCCACCCCAGAAGGTGTAGCCTTCGCCGCCGAGTTTGAGGGTCGCATCCATCGCCTGCCGCACCTGCGCGGCGGCCCAGGCGAACACTTCAGGGTCCGGGTTCGTAGCGGCGCCCGCCTGGTAGCGGGGGTTGGAGAAGAGATTGGCGGTGCCCCAGAGAAGCTTGACCCCGGTCTCGTCTTGCTTGGCCTTCGCCTTGTCGACAACGGTCGCCAAGATCTGGTGAGTCTCGGCAAGAGTCTTCCCTTCGGGGGCAATGTCCCGGTCGTGGAAGCACCAATAATCGACCCCAAGCTTGGTGAAGAACTCGAACGCGGCGTCCACGGTGTCGAGAGCACGCTGGACCGGGTCGGCCGCTTTCTCCCACGGCCGATCCGAGGTGCTCGGACCGAAAGGATCCGCACCCGTGGGCTTCAAGGTGTGCCAGTAGCTGACGGCAAAGCGGAGCCAGTCGCGCATCGTCCGGTCGCCGACTTTCTTCTCGGCGTCGTAAAAGCGGAAAGCGAGCGGATTCTTCGATCCTTTGCCCTCGAAGGCGATGGGCGCGGACACGTCAGGAAAGTAAGACATTCTGCGCGCTAGGTTACCGCGTCCAAAAGGGCTCCGAGATATAGCGTTATATCAAGGAGGGAAAAGGTAAGGAGAAATAAGAAAAAGGGTTTCAAGAAGCGCATCGTGTCCACTTTCGTCCCGGGCAAGCGCCGTCTTCTTTCTCACCTATTTCCTTTTCCTTCTTCCCTTTTCCCTCCTTCCTTGCTCTTCTTCGCCCCGAAACCGGTAAAACTCCCGTAAGGACCAAACGTCCTAGTCCATGGACGGCGTACAAATGATTTGACGCCTTGTGCGCCCCTCACGGAAGAGAAAGACCCATGCCACTGCTCGCAACGCTCCTGCTCGCCTCGGTTCCCGTTAAGGTCACCCCCGCGAAGACTCTCGTTGGCATCCGCCCGATCGCGTTTGCCGCCGCGCCCTCCGGCTCCAAATTTGCCGCCTGCCTTGAGGACGGCACCGTCCGAATCTTCGACTCCAAGACGAAGATGACGATCCGTCAACTGGACCGCCACCCCGGCCCCGCTTATGCGGTGGCTTGGAGCGCCGACGGCAACTTCATCGCCACCGGCGATGAGACGGCTCGCATCTGGATCCACAATGCCCTCACCGGCAAAAAGGTTCGGGAGTATCGCACCCACACGAAGGGCATTCAGAAGCTCTCCTTCAACCTTCCCGGCACCCTGCTTCTCTCTACCGGCAAGGATGACCAGTGCAATGTCTACGATCTGCGCACGAACAGCGTCAAGGAGAAGATCGTGATCCTCGGTAAGGGCGTGAACTTCTACGGCGCAACCTTTCACCCGAAGCTCCCCTACGTCTTCGGCGTAGGCATGCTGGGCGGCGGAGTTCGTATGTACGACGCGCTGTCCGGTAAGGTGACCGGCTTCCTAACGGACGCAGGCGGCCAGGGGGTTTGGGACTTCGCCTACAATCCGGCGGGCACGCGATGCGTGAGCGCGGGACGTGACGGCTATGCGATTCTCTGGGATCCGAAGACGTTCACCAAGATTGGCAAATTTAAGGGCCACGCGGACTGGGTGGTCTACACCGCCATGTCGCCCAATGGTCAACTCGTAGCCACTGGAAGCAGCGACCGAACGGTTCGGGTCTGGGACGTGAAGACGATGACTAAAATCGCGGAGCTTCCGAACGAGTTCTCTGTTGGCTCCCCCGTCTGCTTCACTTCGGACGGCCAGTCGCTCATCTCGGTGACGGATGCCGGAGATTTGCAGTTCAACAGCATCAGCCCTTCGCAGCCTAGCGTTGCTTTAGGCGGTGCCGCAAAAAAAGGTAGCTAATTTGAGGGGTCCCTTGAGGACCCTTCTCCGGTACCTTTAAGGTAGCCATGTCACTTTCCTCGGCGTTCGAGGCGGAGCTTGCCGTCCTCGATGCCGTCCTATTTCCCGTCGCAGAGCCGCGGCGGGCTGAGCTTGAAGAGGAGATCAAAGCCCTCCGACCTCGCCTTGCGCTTGCCCAGTCCCGCCGACTCACCGATTTAACGAACCGGATCGCGGCGATGATCGACGTCCGCGAGAGAGAGCGGGAGACGATCGTCGGCTTCCTTAATGTCGTTGCTGCGCGCTCTACTTCAGCGCGCCCGGTAGCCTCACCACCCGTAGTCGAGAAGCCCAAAGAGCCGCCGGTCCCATACGTCCCTAAGCCTCCGGTAGCCCGGGTCTTGCGGGCTCGCCACCGACCCGCTCCTCTCCCGTCCGAAGAGTTCGAAGCTGCGCCGGTCGAGCCGGCCCCCGAACCCGTCGCTCCCCCGCCCCCCAAGCCCCTTCCGCGCGAGGCCATCCGGCGGAATCAGGCCTTCGCGAAGAAGGAGCGAGAGTTCTTCCGCACGACGGGTACCAGCCCTGAACGATTAGCCGAGCTGAAAGGGCTGGCTTGTGAAGCACGCGCCCACATCGAAGAATCGACCGAGGCTTCTCTCGATGTCTCGAGCATCTGGCAGAGTTTGGAACTGCTCCGCGAAGAGTTCGATCGGATCAATCCGGGGGGAAGCTTCTTCGCGTTTCGGCAAAACCGGCACCACCGGGCCGAAGTCTGGCAAGAGCTGGCCGAAGCGTTCCGGCTTCTGGGTGCGGCCGAGAAATGCCTCGAATGGCTAAACGCCTACCCAGACATTCCTGAGCGGGCGGATCTCATTAAGCTGTCCGGCGCGGCGGAAGCCTGGATTCACCGGATGAACGACGAGCAAGGGCTCGGCTTTACCGACGAGCAGCAACGGGACGTTCATCATCGCGTGGAGGAAGCTTCCGGCGGAGAGATCTATGTGCCGTGGTGGAACCTCGGCGAAGGCCGGCGGCCAAACGAGGAAGTCATTGAGGCGGCGCGGGCGCTACCCGCTCGCCTTGCCGAGGTCGCAAAGCGGACCGAGTCAACGGTCAAGAAGGACGATGCGATGGGTGCACTCGAGGGCCTCGTGGAGAGTCTCGAAGCCGACGGCCCTGTCGAGCAGACCCTCGTCCCCGCGGTTCTTCGATGTTTGGACGCGGGCATCCCGCCGAGTAATAAGAAGCTCGTCGCCGCCTGCCTTCCATATCGGTCGGCTCTCAAGGAGATCGATGATAAGCGGCTCGCGAAGCTGCTTGAGTATCTCCAAAAAGAGGAGACGCTACTGGTTCGCAAGTTCGGCACGCCGATCGAGCAGGATTTGGAGGAGGCTCCGGAAGATGCGATGCTCCAAGCCGTGAAAGCTCACCTGGCAGGCAAAACGGTGCTCTTCATCGGTGGTCGCCGAATTCCCGAGAAGAAACGGGAAGTCGAGCAGGCGCTTGGCCTCAAAGAGCTCCTCTGGCCCGATGCGGACCCGGATACGCTCCTCCACGACTTTACGGCCTCGGCACTGAAGGCAGACATCGTCTGCTATCTCATCCGCTGGTCCCGCCACAGCTATAAGCAGGTTCTGGACTTCGCGAAGGCGCAGGGGAAAGAGACAGTGGTGTTGAAGGCGGGGCTTGGTGTAAACCGTTTGGTCCACGACTTCAATGACCAGTTGCTAGGGAATCCAACGGCCTCCTAGTGGCAACCTCGCGTTACAATGAATTCGTGAACGTCGGCATTAAAATCCTATCCACTGCCCTTCTCGCGTTATCCGTCTCCGCCGCTTTCGCCGAGGCGCCTACCGCGGACTCTCTGATGGCTACGGCGAACGCGAAGGCCAAGAAGGAGCATAAGAACGTGCTCGTCATCTTCCACGCCTCCTGGTGCGGTTGGTGCCATAAGCTGGACGACATGCTAGCCAGCAAGGAAGTTGGACCGACGATGGCGAAGGCTTACGTTGTGGTCCACATGGTCATCGACGAGAGTAAAGAGCACAAGGCAGAGGAGAACGCGGGAGGAGACAAGCTCCGCGTGACCCTTAAGGGCGAGAAGGCCGGGCTGCCTTTCTTCGCGGTTCTTACCCCCGCCGGGAAGAATCTGGGCACTTCGATTCACCCGAAGACCGGCAACGTCGGCTACCCGGCCGCTCCGAACGAGATTGCGCACTTCATGGATTTGATGAAGCTCTCGTCTCCGATGCTATCGGATAAGGAGCGAGCGTCGATTGAGAGCTACCTCAAGGAAACCGCGATCAGGCAGAAGCTGGTTCCTGCCCCGGCTCCCGGTAGCCCCGCGCGATCGAAGTAGTTACTGGGTTCTCCTCAGATCCCTCTGTAGGAGAGGGATCTGGCGGACTTGGGGTTACGGCAGAATCTCGATCGCGCTGATCTTGGCGTTCTCATCCGGCGAGCCGGGGGCCGCCTGAATGCGAACAACGATGTTGCCTTGAGCATCCGGGGTGATGTTCTTGAACACCCGCACCACCGCTTTGAACGGACCACCCGCAGCAACGACCGGATCGAAGTTAGTCAGCACGCGTTTGCCGTTGATCGAGATGTTCTCGATGCGCTGGCCGGGGGCGTCTTCGAACACCTCGGCGAAGTGCAGCTTCACCGTGTAGCTTCCCGCCGGGACCGGGAAGCGGTGGGAGAAGTCTTTGCCGTAGCGCTCGGTGAGGTAGATGCCCTCCGGACCGGCATCCGGGCCGGAGACGTCGACGCGGCCGCGGGTGCCGTTGGTCGAGCCTTCTAGGATGTTGGGGTCGGGGATGAAGTTGCCGACCGGCTCATCGTTCCCCGCGACCACCCGGATCGGGAGGCTCAGCAACTCCGGCTTATCGTCGGCCGGGGTGGGCAGCGCGGCGTATTTAAAGCCGGCGGGCATGGTGCTCGGCGGGCGGGAAGCCACGGAAGTGCCCCAGGCGCTGGGCCGAGGACCCATCTTGAGGGTCAGAACGCCACCGGCGCGAATCGCCTCGTCCGAGATCCAGTTCTTCGTCCACGGCTTACCGTTGAAGGTGGCGGACTGGACGTAAAGGTTCGACGGCGAGTTATCGACGGCAACCACGGTGAAGGTCTTCTTGCCGACCCGCATCGTCACCTTATCGGCAACCGGGCTGCCGATGGCGTAGACGCCGCTGGCCGGGTTGACCGGATAGACGCCCATCGCGCTCCAAACGTACCAAGCGGACATTTGGCCGCAGTCGACGTTACCGACTTGACCCTCGGGAGTGTCGTTGTAGAGATCCCGCATCACCTGTCGAACTACCTTTGCGCCCTTCGCGGGAGCGCCCGCGTAGTTGTACAGGTAGAGCACGTGGTGGCAAGGCTCGTTGCCGTGGGCGTATTGGCCGATGCGGCCGGTGATGTCCGGGATGCCGGTGTGGACATCGCTCGTCATCGTGAGCATCGTGTCCAGACGGTTTACAAACTTCTGATCGCCGCCATAGAGACCGATCAAGCTGTAAGGATCCTGCTGAGCGGCCATGGCGTACTGCCAGGCGTCAGACTCGGTGTACTCGTCACCGACGAGGCCAAGCTGGTCGAACGGCTTGCGCCAAGTTCCGTCCGCTTTGCGGCCGCGGAAGAGCTGGGTGCTGCCGTCCCAAAGATTTCGGTAGTTTGTCGAGCGCTTGTAGAACAGGGCGGCGTCTTCCGTCTTGCCCATTTTCTCCGCCATCTTCGCCATGCACCAGTCGTTGTAGCCGTACTCGATGGTTTTGCTGGTTGCTTCCATGCCGCGTCGCGAAGCGACGAAGCCAAGGTTGCGGTAGTTATCCAGACCGTTTCGGTCGGCAAGGAGAGCCGACTTCATCTGCGCGTACGCCTTATCCACGTCGAATCCGCGGTAGCCCTTCAGATAGGCTTCGCAGATCGCGGAGATGGAGTGAATGCCGATCATCACGTAGCTTTCGTTGCCCCATAGCGGCCAGATCGGGGTCGTGCCGTGGTTGCCCTCTTCCGTCTCCGCGACGAGCGACTGCATCATGTCGTCCACCCGGTCCGGTTGAAGGAGGGTGAGAAGAGGATGGAGTGAGCGGTAAGTGTCCCAGAGGGAGAAGGTGGAGTAGTTCTGGAACTTCGCGCCGGTGTGGATCTTGTGGTCGTGGCCGAAGTAGGAGCCGTCGGCGTCCGAGAAGAGGTTCGGCGCTTGGTAGGAGAGGTACAGGTTAGAGTAGAACGTCCGGCGAACCTTGGGGTCTTTGGCTTCGATGGTCGTCGCGCCGAGGGTGGTGTTCCAAACCTTCTGAGTGGACTTTCGGACGGCGTCGAAGTCCCAGCCTGGGGCTTCCTTGGCAAGGTTCTTACGCGCCCCTTCGATACCCGTCGCGGAGATGCCGACCTTGACCTTTACGTCATTCGCGCCGACTTTGAGGAAGAACTTGCGGGTGGTCGAGGATTCGTCGCCGGTCAGTCCGAACGCCTCCGCGGGCTGGGACAGCTTCATTACGAAGTAGACCGTTCGCGTGCCGCCCCAACCGCCAGACCGTCGCCAGCCGCTGTAAGTCGTGGCGTCGTCCTTGTGAAGATAGGTGGCCTGCGTGTCGTTCTGGACACTGTGGTTCAGATCGAGGACGATCGACCGGTCGCCGGTGCCTTCGAAAGTGTAGTGATGGAAACCGACGCGAGGGGTGGCGGTGAGCTCGACCTTTGTCTTTGCGTCGTCTAGGTAGACCGAGTAATAGCCGGGCTGGGCCAATTCCTTGGCGTGACTAAAGGCGGAGGAAACGTTCGCGTCCTGGCTCGCCGCACCGCGATACGGCATGACCATGATGTCCCCCATGCAACCGATGCCCGTGCCGGAAAGGTGGGTGTGGCTGAAGCCGAGGATGCGGGAATCCGTGTAGTGGTAGCCGGAACAGCCGTCCCACGTATCGGTCCGCGTGTCCGGGCTGAGTTGGACCATCCCAAATGGCGCGGTCGCCCCTGGGAACGTGTGTCCGTGGCCTCCAGTTCCCACGAACGGACTCGCCTCTTGCACAGGCGTTAAGGGCGCGATCAGGGAAAGGGCAATCAGGCCGAGCGGCATCGCGTACGAGTGTACCAAGCAGTATCACTGAAAGTGACCTCCGGAGGGGGCGCGGACTTTAGTCTGCCAGTGTGCCCCAGGCTTTAGCCTGGTTCGTCAGATTTGATCATGTACCAACGGTACATGATGCGGAACCGATTGCCGACCAACGTACGGACCACCTCCCGCCTAGAAGGCGAGCGGACAAGGGCAGATGCCGCCTGGAAGGCGGCACTACGGCTACCGGTATGATCCGGCCAAATCGGCCGGGCCGGCTTCGATAACTTTTTTCTCGTGACGGCTCCCGTGGATAAGCGCCGTGAGGACGGCCTCGTATTCCGAGCCGTCTAGCGGGAGGGAAACCGTTCGGTTCTCCAAACCGCTGAGAATCATCGCGTTGGCCAGTTCCACGCTCGCCGTACCTTCGGCCGCCGGAGCGATGAGGGGCGTGCCGTCCAGGATGGAGTCGGCGAAGTTGCGCAGGATGCCCACATGCTGATCGCCGCCGCCCCGAACGGGGACCTCGATCTTCCAGACTTCAGGGGACGAGAAGGAGCCGGGATCGGTATCGCAGAACTCCTGGACGGAGACGCGGGTTCGGTAGAAGGTGATCTTGCCGTCTTCTAGGACGACCTTACCCCGGTCGCCGGCGATCTCCAGCCGGTTCGTTCCCGGGGCTTCACCCGTGGTAGTGGTGAAGACGGCGGTGGCACCGTTCGGGTGCTCCAAGAAGGCCGTGACCTGGTCTTCCACCTCGATGTCGTGGAAGCGGCCAAGGCCGAGGTGGGCGGTGACTTTCGCGGGCATGCCGAGGATCCATTGATAGAGGTCGAGGTTGTGGGGGCACTGGTTGAGGAGCACACCGCCGCCTTCCCCGCCCCAGGTCGCTCGCCAGCCACCGCTGGCGTAGTAGGCCGCGGTGCGGAACCAGTCGGTGATCGTCCAACTTGCCCGCCGAATCTCGCCGAGTTCGCCGCTCTCGACCAACTCCTTCATCTTCTGGTACCGAGGGTCGGTTCGCTGGTTGAACATGGCGGCGAAGACGAGCCCGGGACGATGGGCGGCCACGAGGCGCTCGGCGTCGGCCTTGTGAACGGAGATCGGCTTCTCCACGAGGGTGTGGAGGCCGTTGTCCATGGCGTCGATGCCGATGGTGGTGTGGAAGTAGTGCGGCGTACAGATCAGGATCGCGTCGATCAGGCCGCTCCGGATCATCTCCTCGCTCTTCGTGAAGTGCGGCACGTCGTAAGGCGTCATCCGCGCCTCGTCGAGGTCGCACACCGCGGCCAGTTCGATGCGAGGAAGTTGAGGAAGGTGGGCCTTGATATGCCCAGAACCCATATTGCCGAGGCCAACGACGCCGAGGCGGACGCGATCCATGGTGGGAGGTTTACCCGACTCCGGCTCCCCTCTCCTCTCTGGGGGAGAGGGGAGCCGGAGTGAGGGGCGACAACCTTCCGCAATTCGATAACAAAGAGGCGAGTTCGAGAGGCTCTCGCCCCTCACCCCCTGCCCCCTCTCCCCCAGAGAGGAGAGGGGGTTCCTCCTACTCCGTGAGCGGCGGAATCTCTTTGTCTCCGCCCTTAAGAGTCCACTGAAGCCCGTATCGTTTCACCCGCTTCGCTTCGTCGCTTCCCTCTTCGATCTCTTCCTCAACGACCGGGCGCTCGGGCTCGCGGAAGATCCGTTCTAGTTCCTTAAACTCGGGATCTTGAGGCGCGGTCGCCGGGTCGTACTGAGCCTTGGGCGACTTTCGGAGCATCGTCGCCAGTACGCCGTTTACGAACCTGCCGCTTTCAGCGGTGGCGTACTTCTTGGCGATCTCAATGAATTCGTTGATCGTGACCAGCGGCGGCACGTAGTCCAGGTGGAACAGCTCCCAGGTGCCGAGGCGCAGGACGTTTCGGTCAACGGCGGCGAGGCGGTCGACGGTGTAGTTGGGCATGGCAGCGTCGAGGCCGTTGTCGATGTCGAACTTGCGCTCCCAGACGCCATTGGCGAGGAGGGTCGCGAAGCGGCGGTAAGGTTCTCGGACTTCTTCCGGAACCGGACGAGGGGCGAGGCCGAGGGCTTCGAAGCCTTCGTCTTCTTCCGGCGGAAGAACTTCCATCCGGACCTCTTCGTCTTCGAACCAGTCGAACGCCTGGTCAAGGGCGGCCTTCATCGAGAGCTTAGAGCCCTCGGCGAGGCAGAGGGCCATCATCGCGGTTTCGCGGGCGTAGCGGCGGTGAGAGAAGGTCAAACTGCGTCTCCCGAGAGAAATCTTGGAACCCATCCGGTGTCGAACTGGCCGGTTCGGAAGCCTTCGCTATCCACGAGACGGCGTAGGAACGGGATGTTGGTTTTGATGCCCTGGATGTCGAACTCGTGTAGGGCGGTGCGGAGTTTGGCGACCGCGTCTTCCCGCGTCTCGCCGCGAACGATCAGTTTGGCGATCATCGGGTCATAGAAGGGCGAGACGGCGTAGCCGGCGTAACAGTGGGTCTCTATACGCACGCCGCGACCGCCGGGTGCGCGCCAGCCGGTGATCATGCCGGTGCTGGGGGAGAAGTCGTCGTCAGGGTCTTGGGCGGTGATGCGGGCTTCGATCGCGTGGCCCTTGAGGTTCACATCCTCCTGCGTCAGGCCGAGCGGCTCTCCGCTGGCGACCTTCAGCATGAGATGTACGAAGTCGTACCCGGTGACTTCCTCGCTCACAGGATGCTCCACCTGGAGGCGGGTGTTCATCTCCAGGAAGTAGAAATCGAAGTTCTTATCGACGAGGAACTCGACGGTGCCGGCGTTCTGGTAGCCGACGCTCTGGGCCACGCGGACGGCGGCCTCGCCCATCTCCGTTCGGACCGACTCAGGAAGATCGGCATAGGGCGCCTCCTCCACGATCTTCTGGTGGCGCAGGTTCTGGATGGAGCATTCGCGCTCGCCTAGATAGACCATGTTGCCGAAAGAGTCGCCAAGGACCTGAATCTCGACGTGCCGCGGAGCCACGACCAACTTCTCGACGAGCATTTCGCCGCTGCCGAAGGAGGCCTGGGCTTCGGTGGAAGCGGTTTTAAAGGCGGCGGGCAGTTCCTCCGGTGTGTCGACTCGGCGGATACCGCGTCCACCACCACCGGCGACGGCTTTGAGGAGCACGGGATAGCCGATGACGGCGGCGGCTTCGAGGGCGTCGGCTTCGCCTTCTACGGCCCCATCGCTGCCGGGTACGACCGGGCAGCCGGCGGCGACGGCGGCGGCCTTCGCGCTGGCCTTGTCACCCATCGATTCGATGGCGGTGATGGGCGGTCCGATGAAAATGATGCCGAGGGAGGCGAGGGCGGCGGCGAAGCCGGCGCGTTCGGAGAAGTAGCCGTAGCCAGGGTGGACGGCCTCAGCGCCGGTGATCCGGCAGGCCATGAGGATGTTGGCCAGATTGAGGTAGCTATCGCCGTTGCTGCCCGCCCCCACGCAGACCGCTTCGTCAGCAATCTTGACGTGCAGGCTGTCGCGGTCGGCCTCGCTGTAGACGGCGACGCTCGCGACTCCGAGTTCACGGCAGGCGCGGATCACGCGGCACGCGATCTCGCCGCGGTTGGCGATAAGAACCTTTTTCAGCATGGCAAAGAGCTAAACAAGTATGGCGCGTCCGGTAGTTGCGTGGGCGGACCGCCCGCGTATTTAGCAAGGATAACCTGCTAGCAAAAGAAGTAGGAGCGGGTGAGATTGGGGTGTGGCGATGATTAGGAAGTACGCGGACGGGCCGCCCACGCAACAGGAGTTAGAGGTCGATTGCCATGTGGTAAAGATCGACGTATTCTCCGTTGACCTTCATGGCGTGCTTTTCTAAGCCGAAAGAATGGAAACCTAGCTTTTCGTAAAGGCGCATCGCCGCCGGGCTCGCAGAGTCGACATGCAGGACGAGCCGCTCTAGGCCCTCGCAGGTTCGCGCGCGGGCGACGAGGGTCTCCATCAGCTTCGATCCGACGCCCAGCTTCCGGGCCGAATCCGCGACGTAGACTCCGAAGACAAACGCGCCATGGCGAGTCTTTTCGTTGGTGTCGCGTGACATCCCCATGATCCCAACAAGTTCGCCGCCGTTGAATGCGCCGAGGGTGAACGAGCCGTTTGGATCCGACTGAAGCATGCTTGCGACGCCCTGCGGACCTCGCTCGCGGTGGCGAGCGACGGAGGCGCTGAATGCGCGCGGAACGGTTTCTAGTGCTTCGAGGCGAAGCACCCAATAGACCTCGGCGTCGTCGGGCGTTAAAACTCTGATCTCCACTACCGTTCTCCAGGCAAGACGATACCGCGCATGATCGTTCGCTGGGCGAAAAGGAAGACGATAAGGGTCGGGAGCGCGGCAATTGTGACGGCGGCCATCATCACCGCCTTGGGCGCGGTGTTTTGGAGCTGGTAGATCCAGACGGTCAGGGTCCACATCTTCGAGTCCTGCGCGACGAGGAAGGCATAGAGGAATGCGCCGTACGCACCCATGAACGCCATGAGCGCCTGGTAACCGAGAACCGGTTTGGCCAAAGGGATCGCCACTCTCGCCATCAGCGTCGTTTCTCGTGCGCCGTCGATGGATCCCGCCTCAAAAAGCTCTTGGGGAAGCGAATCGAAGAAGCCCTTGAGCAGGAAGATCATGTAGCCGCTGGCCGCGCTCGGGAGGACGAGGGCGGCGAAGGTGTTAAGGAGGCCGAGGTCTTTCAGAAGGAGGAACGACGGGATCATCGCCACCTCCGCGGGGAACGCCATGGTGGCGAGGAGGAAGATGAGAATCGCGCCGGACTGGCGCACCGGGTAGCGAGAGAGGGCGTAGGCGGCGAGCGGGTTGACGATGAGCTGGGTCAGGATAGCTAAAGCGCAGAAGGCGAAGGTGACCCAAATGGCGCGTCCGTTGAGCAGCACGTAGCCAAGGACGTAGCGCAGATTGCGGGTGGCAAACTCGCTTCGCACGGTTCCTTCGTGGCCCTTAAGATAGGCACGGTCGGCGGCGACCTGGGGGAGAACGCCGCCGAAAAGCGACTCCGTCGAGACGGCGAAGCGCGCAGGGAGGGCGTCGGCGAGGAAGGGTTTTAGGGTCTTTGGGTCGTTGGGCAGAGGGAGGGTTTCGAAGGAGTTGGCGGAGCCACGGATTACTTTGGGGAGGCTGTCGATGCGGTTGCGGTATTTGCCGGCGGCCCAGATTTGGAAGAGACGACGGGTGGTGATGGGGATACGAAATTCGGCCGGGAGGCTGTTTTTGAACTCGGTCCACTCGCGGTATTTGAGGCTGCTCGGCGGAGACCAGGCTTTTCGTTCCAAAAGCTCGGCAGGCGGATCGACGGTACCGAAGTCGAGGGCTTCCTCACCATAGGCGATGTTCAGATGGTCGATCTGGCCGTATTTGGCTTGGAGCCAGCCTTGGTAGCGGGCACGGAGACGGCTAGTGACCCCGTTGGACGGCATCTGGAATCCGGCGCGCCATCGATCCGGTGGAAGAGCGAGGAGGAACTTCTCGTACTTTGCCAGGTCTCCTTGGCCATCTGTTCGGGCGGCGATGCTCGGGAGGTCGCCTGCGTATTTGTCGTCGACGTACTTGGCCAACAGTTCGTCGTCGTCTTTCAGGTAACCGGGGATCAGGCGGTTGTCGTTCTGGTCGGTCGATCCCTTGAGACCGGTCGAGGCCATGAGGAGGAAGGGCCCGAGCGTGGTAAGCGCTCCGATGGTCAAGAGGAGGTAGACGACCGCCATCGCCAGGCGCGCCCGCGGGCGCTTCCGTCCAACCTGGCCGACGAGGGGCATGAGGGATTATGGCGTTAGGCCACAGATCTAAGGCTCTTCGGGGCCGCTGCTTAGCTTTAGCCTTTCTGCCCTATTCTTCGCGAGGCTGGCTCGGACCTCATCGATGGTAAGCGTCCTTTCACCCGTGTCCAGCCGGGATACGATGCCGTCGAGGTGGGCAATTCGGTCTGGCGTAAAAAGCCTCTCGAATTCATCAGGAGGAGATTGGCGCATAGATTCTTCAGTAATTGGCGTGACTATTACCTAGGTGGCAAGTGCGGAGATAAATCTCCTGACAAGAGCGCAAATAAATTTGCGCTCTCCACATAGGCTCCTATGTTCGCAGAGCCTCCAACAAACCATCGACCTCTTCGACGGTGTTGTAATGTGCCAAGCTCGCCCGCACAACCCCCGGCTCCGTGGGGATGCCTAATCCCTCCAGCAATCGCACCGCGTACATGCTGCCGTGCCGCAGTCCACGTTCCAGGCCATTGACGCGGGCGGATGTGACGTCGGCAGGCTCACCGAGGAGGAAGCTGATCGTAGGCGAAGTGCCCGGGACGGCGGCACCGGGACCGATGAAGCGGGCGCCGAGGTCTCTCAGGCCCTCAACCAAACGGTGGTGGGGGGCCGCTTCTAGCCGCTCCATCTCGGCCCAGGCCGCTTCGACGGTCGACCGTCCTTGGTACGCCGAATGGCCGGCGAGGAACGCCAGATAGGATCGAAGCCCAAGGAACCCGGCACACGACTCATGGTTGGCGGCACCGGGCTCCCAGCGGTAGGGGACGGCCTTTTCCGGGATGAAATAGTGACCCGGGCCGATGAGTTCGGCGAACGCTTCGTGGCGGCCAAAGAGGAGGCCCATGTGAGGGGCGAACGTCTTGTAAAGGCTCATCACGTACCAGTCGGCACCGATTGCCTGCACATCGACCGCATGGTGCGGGGCGTAGGCGACGCCGTCTACGCAGACCTTCGCTCCTACGTTGTGCGCCATGTCGCAGACCAGCTTGACGTCTTCCGTCTGGCCGACGATGTTGCTGGCGTGAGGCAGCGCGACGAGGCGGGTTCGCTCGTTGAGGAGGGTTTCCAAAACGGCGGGTTCACAGCGGAAGGTTTCGGGGTCGATCGGCCAGTGGCGAACGACGGCTCCGGCCTTCTCCAGTCTTGCCCAGGGGCCGGCGTTTGCTTCGTGATTGGTGGCGGCGATGATCACCTCGTCGCCAGGCTTCCAGGTGGCGGCGTAGGCGTTGCCAATCATGGCCAGAAGAACGGTAGAGGACGCGCCGAGGACGGCCTTGCCGACGTCGCCGGCGTTGACGATCTCTTCCGCAAAGACGTGCGCATCTTCCACGACGGCGGTAGCGGTTTCTGACTTTGGATAGTTCGCGCCGGTCTGGACGAAGTTATTCGTCATGTAAGCCTGGACCGCCTCGATCACCGAGCGGGGGAGCTGGGAGCCACCGGCGTTTTCGAGAAAGGCGAATCCGCCAGCCAGGGCGGGGAATTGGGCGCGAACTTCGGAAGGAGTGGGCATGCTTCGGTCGTTGGGTCGTTGGGTCGTTGGGTCGTTGGGTCGTTGGGTCGTTGGGTCGTTGGGTCGTTGGGTCGTTGGGTCGTTGGGTCGTTGGGTCGTTGGGTCGTTGGGTCGTTGGGTCGTTGGGTCGTT
>Ga0307515_10000900_pt1 | contig 68418 bp, 57 predicted proteins | sample 17_EM_MG_FD_194513 | JGI IMG/M metagenome (GOLD analysis project Ga0307515, IMG submission 194513) | Populus trichocarpa ectomycorrhiza microbial communities from riparian zone in the Pacific Northwest, United States - 17_EM | ecosystem: Host-associated > Plants > Roots > Unclassified | place... | reverse complement strand
GGGGGGTTGGAATCTGGCCAACCATTGTGCAATTGATTAGAGCCAGGGTATAAACAGTACAATTTAGCACACGGAAGGGCGAACTTTTCCTTGATATTTATCTTCAGAACACATTACTGAAACCTTCTTGCCAGTGGCATATTCAGAGAGTACACAATGAATAGTAGAGGCTGCCTGGGTGTCAGTCTGCAGTGTGAGACGATAGACCAACTGAGATGTCATAGACTGGTATCTCAAGTAATTGCTTGTAAAGAAGAATTGATGTGGTAAATGAAATCTAGCACTTCCATATAGGTCAACAAATGATTTCTTGACTTCCATTCCCTTTGAATGATCAGCATAGCCAAACAGAAGCTGCTTAACATGAATTCAAATCTCAGTATCAGAATTCAATTGAAACTAGTACCAATAGAAATCAGTCCAATCTGGTGCATCTTCAACTTGTCCTTAAATGGTACTAATATTCAGTTTAAAGTAGGTATATTTCAGTGAACAGTTGATATTGTCAGTCTGATAGAGGAGCATTATACAGAATCCAACACATACAGCTTCTGGTGTTTGCAGATCAATGTCAATAGTGAGACTAGCAAGCAATGGAGATGCAGATAATATATACTCAGGAGTACATACAGATGTGTACTGATGATTCTGAACATAAATTGTCCATTTTGAAGCTTTGTCAACTATTAAATTCATGTTATCTGATATTATTTGCACAAGAGATTTATGAACATGATTACCCTATAAAATAATACTACTATGTGAAAAGTAGCCTGGGTGTTGTTTCGAATGGTGTAATCTCCACTGATCTTTGATCGGGGAATATTCTCATCTGCACTAGTCTCAGCAATGGTTCCAGAGAGTCAATTCGGGTCTGGGCCCGGGTGAGAATGGAACCATTCCCAAATTGGCCGTCTGGGTCATCTCTCAACCCGAAACCATTCATTCTGGTACGGTTCAATGCAACTTTTCCAACCAGTCTGAATTGGGCAGGTTGTCAGTGGATTGTCCAGCCGGTCCATCTGTTGATTCATATACTGCTCTCGGTTTATGCTGTGTGATAATAGTATCTTACCAAAATCGCTTATTCAACATCCAGAAATCACTTTTTGCATGTTTTGCAGTTTGCGATATCGTTTATTCTGGAATCCAGGGTTCTCCTTGAATATTCTTCATTTTTGCCTATCAAGGCAGTTGAAAGATCTGTTATGAGCTCAGATATCTGCGTTATTCCTTGATTACCCAATATGCGAGACCAAAAATTGTTAATGCTCTGTTGAGGCTCGTTTTCAGGATGGGGCAGGGAGTGTGATGCTGTTGTTTTTGCCCATACAGGCTGCCAATATCTCATCAATGGGATGGCTGGAACGAGTTGGAATGTAGATTACCCAAGATGCAAAGCCATAAATTGTTGACACTCCGTTGACGCTCATTCTCAGAATGGAGCAGTTGCTTAGTCGCTTGGCCTTTCGGCTATAAAGACTTCCAATATGTCGGTTATGCATAACAGCGACCAAATCAGTTTTCAATTTCTGTACTTACAAGACCAAAAATCGTTGATGATGTGTTGACGCTCATTTTAATGCATTGTCCATTGAACATCTGCTGCCACCAATCATTGTATTGATAATGATTTGAACATATTGGTTGCCTTTCTGACAGATTGAGACTCAGCCATTTGGCAAAGCCAAGCCCAGTTATAATCTTGCACTGTTCGCTCTCATTCTATAAATATTTATATATTATGCTGGATGATACATTGCGCCTACTATGCATCAGTGTATCAACCAATATTTGCATGCAATGCGTATGCCTCCACACAACTTAACAAGTCCCACCACTGATCAGTGCCCTGGAAGCAGCCTCACAGCAGATTCGGTGCATGGGGAAACTCCACCTCCAGTGGTTGGTGGTAAAAAGCCGTGCCGCGGCCATTTATACAGGCCAGAGATCCATCAGACATAACAAATGTAACACCCTCATAAACATTCAATCCCACTCCTCCAAGACCAATCACCATTGAGGCTTCAACGGATGCTCTCGGCGAAACTCAGTGACCAATTGCGGGGCATTCCCGAGATTCCTCTCAAGTTCCCAGCTATTCCGTACATAACTGTAACCCGCCCACTGTAGTAGGTAATGGGGCTTCCAGTAGCATTGCTCAGAGTGGAGGATGCGGTCGACTTCTGATGTGTCTGGGACATCGACAATCGTCGGCTGCGGTTCAGCTGGCAGCTGGCCCACAGGAAGAGCTGTTTACCTGTTGAGCAATGAGACGTGGAAAACATTGTGCTTCCAGATCGTATATGGATGGTCTAATTTGTAAGCATTCTGATTGATGACCATACTTACCGTTTACAATCCTGTCCATTTGAAGTCCGCCATTTTCGACGGCCATGTCGTTCGGCAGTTCTGTGTTGAACGCCAGACCTTCTATCTGACCACGAAGACAACCTCTTTGCTGCTTGCATATCTTGTCTGTTGGGCCTGAGCCTCCTGCAAGTTCTTACTGAGAGTTTGGTGAGTCTCCTCTAAGCCAGCTCCGAATGTCTCTGCTTGAATATCTGATTTCAGCATAGATGGTTGGTTCGGGGCCTTAAACTGCATCACCAGATGGTAGTGGTCATTTCCTCAGCATGGTGTCATCCTGGTGGAACCGTGTATCGTGTTACTGTAAGCGAATTCCGCGAGTGGTAAGAGTTCCACACAATTGTCCTGCTTGTGATTGCACAACGCACTCATATACCACTCGATTGTCTTGTCTTGATGCTCTGTCTGCCCGTCCGTCTGTGGATGGCAGCCTGTCCAGAGGTGATGGTCAGAAGTCAAGTGAGAACATACCTGGGTCCAGGATCGGTTTCTTAACTGGGTGGCACAATCTGTAAGTATGTTGTCCAGGATGCTACGCTTGCAAATGCCGTTTGCAAGGTAGTGCCAAGCCGATTCCGGTGTGTCGAGATCCTTCCGGCACGATTAGTAGATTGCATCCTTTCTCTGTTGGTCTACCATGACGCGAATCCTGATGTCATCCGATGCTGTTGACTCTGACTAGTTGGTAATGAAGTCCATCAGAATGACTTCCCAGGGTGGTGATGGTGTCTCTGAAGGTATGTTGATCCCGTGCCTGGCTTGCCGACATGCTTTGATTTGGTGGCATACTTCGCAGCCACTGACACACTTCCGTACGTGCGAGTCCGTTGCTGGCCAGATAAAATCCCTAGAGACCGGCTCAGGAGTCTTGAGAGCTCCAAAATGACCGGACTCAGGGTTTTCATGGAATAGACATATCACTTTTCCGTGTAGAGAATCGGCTGCAGGAACGTATATCCTCCCCTCGTAAGTCAAAGCCCCTGCGAGGTCTTTCCATTGACTCTCTTTTCATTTGGTATTCGTGTTGTTGGCAGCTGGTCGGTGGACTTACTTCACCCAGACATCTACAGGCGAGAAGTCGGTAGCCTGAGCCGCGATAAATGCTGGCCTGTGATCATTGTATGGTTCCACTGAGGCGGTCGCTCAAAGTTGATCCACGGGCCATTTGTAGCCGATCTCTTAGTCGGACGGTCTAGACGGGCCATCGGGAGGTTTCTTGGTGCCTTCCATGTGTTCGATGATGAAGTCATAAGCCAAAAGAATTTGTTACCACCTGGCTTGTCTTCTGGAGAGTACTTTGGATCTCTAAAAGTATTCGAGATTCTTGGGGTTGGAGAGAATTAAAACCTTGTAAATGGCACGATCGAGGCAATGCAGCCACTATTTCAGTGTTTCCACGAGTGCCGATGATTCCCGATCATAACTGTTGGACTTCTGTTTGGCTGGAGAGAACTTCCTGGAATTGAAATTGACCAGCCTGAGAACCCTGAAAACATCGTACCGGTCGAGCATGCCTGCAATCGCATATCCACTCCCGTCTGTCTGGAGAATGATCGGATTGGCCGGATCGAAATGCTGGAGGATCACTGCCTGAGTGAAGGTGATTTTTAGTATGTGGAAAGCCAGGCTGGCTTCCCGAGTCAGATCCCATTTCGCTGATCCTGCTGATCTCTTGCTGCGAGTTGTCTCAGATTTCTTTATTAATGTCATCAGTGAAAGGGTCACCTTGGCATATTTCCGGATGAATCTTTGGCAGAAGTTCGTGAACCCAAGTACCACCTAGATATCTGTCATTGACTTTGGTGTTGGCCAGTCATCGAGTGTGCAGATCGGGTATGATTGCATGCCGACTCCATCGGGAGTTATAACACACCCCTGAAAACCGACTTCCAAACTCCAAAATGGCACTTCTCAGCTTAGCAATGGAGGCCAAATTCCTTATGTCGCTGCAGCACTTGATGCACATGCTCCTCCTGCGCCTTCTCGTTTGTCAAATAGGTGAGTATGATGTCAAGGTAGCATACTGCGAAGTCTTCAATGTATGGCTGTAGGCAATCATCAATGTGAGACTGGAACACAGCCAGTGCATGTGTTAGGCCGAATGGCATGACATGGGATTCGAATTGGCTGTAACGCGTTCCAAAAGCCGTGTTCCATATCTTACCTTCCTTGATCTGGATGAGGTTATAGGCACCATGGAGGTCCAGCTTCATGAATATCCTGATTTCGCTCATATGATCAAGCACTTCAGGGATTAATGGACAGGGATACTGATTCTTCACCGTCTCTAGAATGAATGCACCGTAATAAACACAACACATCAACTCTCCATACTTCTTCTTTGCGAAGAGGATGAGCACCGCCACCGGCGATGATGAACACTGAATCAACCTGTTGGCTAGGTTGGCCTCGATGTAAGCCGTTAACATCCGTATTTCAAACCTCCATAGATGGTTAATCTGCCCATATGGCCAATTGTCGCTGCGTTCTAAGTCAATTGCATGGTCAGTTGACCAAGGCGGCTAGAGTGACTCCGCTTTTGCTTTGCTGAAAACCTTCATGAATTCTCTGCATATGGCCGGGATATGTCCTCAATCATCTGTAGGCACCATCTTTGTCAGTGTGCCCACTCCATATAGAAACATTAGTTCGCAATTCATACTAGATATGGAGCAGTATGGAGGAATATCCACGAACCCGGATTTAAGACAGTTCACCTCAACAGGGCCAAGCCCCGCTGTCCAGTACTCCATTCATGTCTCGGCGTGCCTGTAGCAGTCATACATGATTCCCCTGTGGACGCTCCTCTGCCACAACTACTGCCACTGATCCCTGCTTTCCCGTCCAGCGCCTGGGGCCTATCTCGCTCACAATCTGTGCCGGCATCCGCGGTCGCTCCCGGCAACCCTGTACCATCTCCCACTTCAAGGAAGAATATCCCAATGGCCTGCTCACTGGCCAGTAGATCGTCAAAGGCAGTTGGTCAGTGTATTTAAATATCTGAGATACCACTGCGTTCTTTGGAACACGCCTCTTCCCTAGCCGTTCATCCTGGTACATTCCTGGGGCATTCATTATGGTCTACCCAGTCTACTGCCACCACTTCCGCTCCCACTGGGGTACGCAGAGCCAAAAGTTGACCATGTTGCCAATTGACATCAGGATTCCTGGACTGGAACCAAGGAAATCCCTAAACCAAGTCATGAGCCCACTAGGGCACAACTAGCACCTCCGATTTTTGAACCAGTGATAAGTGCTCCGTATACTGAACTGTGAATGCTGTTTTTTGACTGTCACTCGTGTGAGCCATTACTTAGCCATTGCAGCCTAGCGTCATGGCGTATGCTGGTTCTTCTGCCAGGCCAAGCTGTGTTGGCAGTCTCGGTGCCTTAATGATGCTCATCACGACGCGATCGATGAGAGCTCACATGAGTTGGATTTCCCCACATCCTTTTCAGATAAAAACCTTGTTCATGATATGGAATGTGTCTGGTCTGGACATGATGCATATGTACTGACTGGACATGAGACCTTCTGGGCTCTCAAATGACACCCATGACTTCAATGCGATCTGGTGTGGTTGTATGCTGTCGATCATTGCCATCCAAGTCTGCATTGTAATGCTGTCTAAACAGAATTCCGTGTGGTCGAACCTCTCTCGTCGGGCCAGATGCCGAGAGAGAACCATGAGTGTTTTGGCTGTTCATTGTGGAAAGACTTCTGTCGTTTGATTTGGTGTTCTCCGTCCTTGTTTGGAGCTTGTGTCTGGTCCTGCTGCAGTGAGTTACTTCCTCGTGGGTATTTAGGGCAGAAGCTCGCCTTATGGTTCAAAGATCTGCAGTGTGAGCATTTACCGGTAGAACGTCAGCTTTCGAAGATTTCCTGTTAGACCCATGCTGCTGGCGTTAAGACTGACGATTTTGCACTGCCGCCGGATTTACCGTGTTTGTTGGATCCCGATTGGCCGGATTTGCCGGCTGTGGTGTCCGCTGGCTCTGGGATGGATGGCTGGTCACCTCTGTTGCCGCCTTTGGAAGACGAGTCCGTAGGCTGTTTCGGCTGCTGTTGCTGGTGCTGGGATTACTGCTGCTGTGGCGTAATGATTTCAACATGGGTAACTTCGAAGGCCGCGGCCTGATCGAAGACCTCGTAAAATGATTCAACTCTCACGCAGCTGGGTATCAGTGGTTCAACTTTGCTCTTGAGAGAGTCGTAGAGGCCTGCCCTGGCAATGTCATAGAGGACGTCTTCATGCTTCTGTAGATTCCACCCAGCCTATCTCCAATTAGCTTTCACACGATTCGCATAGGCGCTGACCGATTCTTGTGGAGGTTGTATTTATTCCTGCTTCATTGTAATCACTGGCACTCGATGTTGATCCTGGTCCCCATGAACCTTGGCCAGCTCGTGTGAACGGAGGTCAAAGTCCTGGTGGCATGGGACAGAGTCCACAGATAAGGTGCCCGCCCATTCCGAATGGTCTGTCATCGCCGTCTGTTTAAGTGCCCGGTTTTGGTGACTGCTGAAGGCAACCAGTAGAGAAATCGCATATTTGACCTGATCGGGTCCACCCCGTGGGAATGGGTGGCTGTGGGAGTTGATAATGGAACGTAAAGTGTCCAGAAATCAGTCCAGCTCTTTAGCACTGCCACAGTACTGTATGGGGTCAAGCATGTTGTAGATATTCAGTCTTGGGCCTCCGATGCTTCTTTTGGTGTGTTTCGTGCATTTGGGATCCTGTTCATTCAGTTCGCCAGCCATGGGTTCTCGTTCATCCCCCATCCTCTCCCATTCCAGTTTCTGTTCTGTGTTCCACCGGGCTTGATGTTTGATCAGCATTTCTAGCATCAACTGGTTTTGAGTCGCCACATCTAGATGATCCTTGACTGTATGTTGGACACGGAGATCACCAATCTCGTTGTCAATCAGGCAATCTTTCTCTCTTTGACCTCTGAGGCTATCATCGTAGTCATTGTCATCTTCAATCTTGGCCTCAGGTATGACTGTGGGAGCAGTGCGTTCGGCTGTCGATGCCACTGCCTGCAGAGTGTCCTAACTCTCATCGATGTCAGTGCCGCGCAATTGAGTTCTGGTCGACTCCAGCGCAGGCCTGTTGTTGAATAAAACGCGTTGATGTGTGGCGACGCGTCAAAATGGGGTAAATCGAGAGATCCTGGGAGCGAAACGTATCGATTTGATTAACAGCGATATGAGAGTAACGCCATATATCCCTATATGGCCACGTATGAAAGTATATGGCAAGATACGGTAGGACACGTGGATGTGGTAATGCGATGGAGTAGTTGATATTTAAGTTCATCGCAGGCGATCCCAGAGAGATCGCGAGTCATCTATATAAGGTTGCCATTACCCAGCCCCGGACACGTCTTGTGCCATTGGTGAGAACCTAATCATGACTGCTATCACAGTGGCACTCACATCCCGCTTCCCTGGGCTTTCCAAATCTTTGATGCCATTGCCTAGCTCTATATCAGATTCAACATCTGCCTAGCAATACTCTTCACTGTCATTTGGATTATCGAAGACACCAGTTGAGTTTAGCCAATTTCCGGTGTCAGAAATGCTTTCTGGTGCGCTATCTTCATCACTTTCCACTGGATGACAGTCAATTCTGCTCATTCGGTGGACATATAATACTTCAGTTTGTTCTTCAGGTAGGTCTTTTGCAGACAAACCTGGTGGCAAAGGTAATCTGTCCGACAATTTATATGCTGCCACACTACCATGTTCAAAGAGTGACCACAATGCTTGGACAATCTCTTCCATATGTGAAATTTATCCTATCGCTGTCATCAGTTGTTCTGAGCGCAAGATTCATTCTGCGTAGCAAGAAGGTTCTGGCTGCCCTGCCACATCCCCAAAAACTCGTGGACCTTTGCCATTCTGTCCAACTTTCTTTCCTCCGACTCTCTCTTCAATTCTGAGTCGTTTCCTGTGTTCGTTGTATCCAATTCTGGGCCAGTGGCTGACAATATCCTATCATTGGCTTGAGCAAACTGCCTTACACCGACTTTTTTTGCGAAGGCTCTCACCTGTGGTGTTGGACCGCCTCCAGCCAATAACATCTCGCCCAAAGGAAAAACTGGCCTCCACTCCAACACCTTGTGGTATGATAGAGAATATGTCACGTGCAACATCGGAGAGATCAGTGTACGTTGTGTGTGTTTCCTCCTGATGTTGCCACCAGTCTGTGATTTCCGGTAACCATAATGAACTGCTGATGTCCAGTGGGTCGGAGTGGTAATCATTAGAATTCGAATCAACTTGCTCCCAGTTCTTTGGTGATTCAGGTGGTAAATTTAGATTGAGCCTTGTGGTGGTCAATATGCGTGCTGCGTGATCGCTTAGTCCGGGTGGTATTTCAGCCACATTTTCAGGCATCAAGTATTCATCATGATTGCTGGAAAAATCATATTGATCAAAGCAAGATTGACCAGATCCTAAAGCCATTGCAGAGGGGAAGGGATTGTTGCTCTACACGATTTTGTTCTTAATGACGGGCAAACGTCTTTGTTTGGTACAGCATTCATCCTGGACATATTTCAGAAACGCATGTTGGTATTGGGTAGTATAAGAAATCTTGTCCTCAGGATTGATATCCGTTCCCATGTCCTGATTCTCAAACAATCGAAACTTCCGGAATGGATCAAGGATATGTGCTGTAATCTGAAGCTTACCCGTCATTGGAGTCATTCCAACATAATATTGGGACAGCTTCTGTCGCGCAACCCTCACAGTGAAGGATAAGTCCTCCTTCCATTGTGTCATCTTCTTAGCTAAAGCTCGCATAACGCCATCCATATGTTCGAACATGTCATTGGAGACAGTGATAAGCAGTTACCAAATATCCAGATGCCTCCTGGACGCCCACAGGGTCTAGTATCTGAATTGTCTCAAATCTTCCGTGACGTACTTGATGGTGGTGCATTCATCCTGTGTTGTGGTGAGTGGCCGGTAATCACTGTATTTTGGATTCAGAAGCGACTTGCAGGTGGATTCTTGTATTAGGTAGGCTCGCTCAAGCAACTTCAGTGTTGAATTCCAAAGATTCTTCACATCCATCATAGCTAGTATTGCAATGCGTACTTTGGCTTTTTCACCGTCAATGAACTTGTTTTGACATGCCTGTGTCAGGGTAATCAATACTGTAATCATTCTTTGCTGTATCAAGGTTAGTCCCCAAATGTCTTGAAATCCATACTTTGTCAATTATCTTTGCTAAACCTGGTCTCATGGCCGACACCTTGTTGATTCTAGCATTGCCCACATTTCGATATCTTTGACTCTTCCCAATGTTCATGCTTTCATTCTCTCCAAATTGCTGATCATGCTGATGGGCTTCCCAAGACTTGGTGTGGCCTTTTACACTGAGACTGCTCATGACTGCACCTAAAACCAGCTGTATGACATGCGCCATGCATGGTATGTGGTTCCGCACAGCAGGCCACTCGATTCCAGAGGCCTCAAGGGTTGATTGCAGTTCCTCAGTCATCGCATAATTTCAGGAAGTGTTATCTGTTGTAATTCCAAGTAAAAGGCTGTCGGTGAGCTCAAAACAATCAAGAACGTCCTTCAAATGTACTGGCAGCCTTGCTCCAGTATGATGACCCTTGACCTATCATCCTGGATTAAGTTTCAAAAAGGGAAATGAATAAGCTATCAACGACATCGAAAGCGAATTGTAGTTGTTGCAACAACCGATGTTTCAACCATATAGGAAGCAATGACCGATGTCATGACATGTTTGTTCTTTATATCCATCCGTCCAAAGTTAAACTAACTTTATTTTGTGAGGCAATTGTTTAATAGTTGCATCTACTGTCAGAGAGTTTTCCCTCCAGCAAATGGTGCAAAAAGTTGTGGTGTACAGAAACACCAGCTCTCTGCGTAATGCTTTATATGACCGTCGTACCTCGGTGCTTGACATAGTATTCCATGGAATATGAGCCTAAACAAAACCTAATATGGGGTAGTCATTCCAGTTGTTTTTGTGAACTTTGGATGTTACATAGTCCTTAGCTACCAGTTTGGAATGTTTTGTGTCTCAATCCAGTTTTTATGAGTCAAACCTGAATGTCCGATATGAATTTCCTTTGCGAACTTAGTATTGAAATTCCTCAACTTCCTTGTCTGTTGAGGATGGCCAAAGCAGTTTCATTTACTGTTGAACTAGTCAATTCTGTAACTTCCGACTCTGTTAATTAGTTTAACTTTGCAATGTGAGCTTTTGCCACCAAGTGTTTCCCCAATGAGTTGGTTCCATGTTCTGATGGATGGCAAAGAATTTGATGACAAATGATTCATAAGATACCAGCAATGCCAGTCTCCTCAATACCACAGTGCAAATGAAAATGCCACGAAGACGGATGTCCAGAATCATTCCCAGCAACAGGTCGCTTCAAGCCTACATTCATCAAAACTCAACAAGTCGGGAATATGATTTGTAAAGTAAGGTTGCTCAAATCACAAATAATGACACCTTCAATGTTGGATGACATCATAATGTCTTGCAACGAGGTATTTAAACATTTTTGATCTGACATCACGGCAGGAATTTAAACGCAGGGTACTTCAGCTTGAGCGACTGTGAAAGGTTATGTTATAGTAAAGTACGAAGCTGCTTCTTCAGTATTGACTCCACAGCTACAGGCAAAGAAAAGTCAGATATGTGAGACATTGCATGCATATCTGGAACGTTGTATACAAAGACAAATTGAATAGACTCACCGTTTATAACTCAATTTGGAAACAATGCAATGCAGTTCTTTGCTGTGTACCTTACTGAGACCCCACAAAAACCATTGACACTGCATGTACGCTCATTTTTAGGAGGTGGATGTGATATCAGCACTAGCATTTTCGCCCATCAAGACGGCTGATATGGTGATCTTGGGTTTACCCAGTTCCATAGCACTCATAGTATCCAAGATGCAAGACCAAAAATTATTCACATTCCATTGACACTCATTTTCAGGAGGTAGTAGTGATATCTTCAGTAGTATTTTTGCCCATAAGGCAGACTGAGACATTGATTATGGGTTAATGCCATTGCACAGCCCTTTGAGGATCCATGATGCAAGACCAGAAATCATTGACGCTCTGTTGAGACTCATTTTCAGGAGGTGGTAGCGATATTGTCCTTAGCATTTTTGCCCAGAACGGTGGCAAGTACTATGCTTATGTATTGACACGGTTGTATTGCCCTTTGATTACACAAGATGCAAGACCAACAATTGTGCACGCTCCATTGACGCAGATTTTGTGGAGGTGGTAGCGATATGGTGAATACGATTTTTGGCCATAATGGCGGCCAATACTTGGAATCCCACTTACTGTCATTGCACAGCACTATGATTATTCAAAATGTAAGAACAAAAATCGTTGACGTTCCGTTGACGCTCATTTTGAGGAGATAGTAGTGATGTCGTTGCTAGCATTTTTGCCTTTAACGGCAGCCAATTCTTTGATTATATGTCACAGCCACCAAATCTTTTTTTTATTATCAGGCTCAGAAGACCAGGAATCATGGACGCATCATTGACGCCCATTTCTGGGATGCGGCAATGAGCCAGTCACTTTCCTTTCAACCTATAAATACGGCCAATACAATCACTTTGGAAGGATGTGACTATACAGCCCTTTGATTACCGAAAATGTAAGACTTAAAATCATTGACACTCCATTGTCGCTCACCCTAATGACATACTAACAGTCATCAGATGATCACCAATTGAATGCAAAAATGCATATAGAGGCCATTGGCAGCCAAGATATTGTTTCAATGTTTAAACATTTCCATCTGAAAGCTTCGACGAATCTCAATTTGTGATCCACCAATAGAAATGTTATCTATGTGATAAATGACGCAGCCCTATCACGATCCAGCACTGGCGGTGGGCAATTTACCACATGTCGATCCATACACTTGTTTTTGACATATATAGCCTGTCTTCCTCACCTTTCCACATCCAGCTCATTCTCCTCCATTTCCACGACCTACCATAAGCAATTTTCAAAATCTTGACCATGTGCACCAGGACTATGCAGATGGTGATGCATATGGATGTATGAAAAATGCAGTATGATAGTCGTAATTCATTCCAGTTCGCATCGAGCTTTGATCATTCCATCTATGTGTCGCATGACCGTACTGACTTAAATATTGGTTGTGAATTTCGTCTCTGATTGGATTTTAGCTTTCTGACTTGTCAGTCAAGGGCAGGACAATATCTAGTTCATTGGTCGTCACTCAAAGTGATTTGGAGTCTACAACCTTTGCATGGCCCATCCGACCCTTGCACATGCACAGACAAATTTTCATGTCTCACAATTTGGTCACTCAATTCAAACAGACCCTGACACATAGAAAAATAGGTGAATGAATTGCTTTTCCAAGAGACACACCAGGCAAAATTGCAATTTGCCCAGTTACTCCTCTGGCAATGCATGAGCCAGCACCATTTCTTCATTCGAATTCGATATCTATATGGTAATTAGCTAGGGACGCTTCAAGCAGGGGGAAAATCTTACATGTTCAACAGGCTTTGATTTCTGGATCGGCGACAAATCAGGCGCTGCGACGGGTTGAAGAGAGGGAATGTCATTTTTAGACCGGGGTTTCCGGAAAGCGGGCCTCATATGACAACTTGATGGACAAGATGTCCGTTGCTGCATTTGCACTTTTCTGGGGATGCTTTCAAGAATCTCCATACGCTCTCCAAATGTTGTTGCTGCAGATGGGGCTGTAACATCTTCCATTTGTGGTTGAACGACATCTGGGACATTCCATTCGGTTGTCTCGTTCTTCTTATCTCTCTGATGGAAGTAGTCAGCCACGTCTCTCCATCCAGGTTGTGTCAACAGGTCAAGCTTCATATGCTTTTGCCGAAAACTCCCCACGCGATGCTGTACCATTTTGGAGATTGTACCTAACACCCAGCCGGGTTCGTCCCCATCGCTCAGCTTGGCCAGCTCTGGATCATCTTCATCATCACCCTTGTCTTCCTCATCCTCGTGATCTGCCTGACTTGCAAGTTCGCTCAGACTATCTCTGATGGCATTCAAGATCTCCTCAAATGCTGTTCCAGCCTTGCTGGTTGTCCCTCCCGCCTTTTCAGCATTTCTGATATCTTATTGCTCCTGATTAATCACTGTCTCTGCATCTTCAACTCGCTTTCTTGCCACAGCAGTCTCTATATCCACATACTCCTCGATCTGTTTCTCTTTCTCTTCTTTTCTTACAACGCACGTTCATCCTCGCTTCTCCACTGCAAGCTTCTTTTATGATCACAACCTGTGCAATTCTCCAAGGGCTTGGACCGTTTCTGCTTCCCAGGCGGTCTTGCTGGTATTTGCTCGATGACATTGTCGTGTGGAGGGATTTGTCAATTTACAGCATTTGCCCGCCAGTTGTGGTTAGTGTAAGCAACCATTGTGTACCGTCCATTCGAGTCCGGGTGTGGGTTGGAACGAAACTCGTTCGACATTAGTGATCCGGGTTGTCAGTACACCCGAGCCATCAATTGCGGTACGGTTCAACAGAATACTCCCACCCTGTCTCAATTGGGCGGGTTGCCAGCGGGTTGTCCAGCGGGTCCATCTGTGGATTCATATGATGCTCTTGGTTGGGCAGTTTGATAACAGTAACTTACCAAAATCACGGATTCAATGTCCAGTAATCCCATTTTCCATGTTGTGCAGTTTGCGATATTGCTTATGTTGGAATCCAGGTTTTTCCTGTCATAGGTTGAATTTTTGCCTATAAAGGTGGTCAGTAGTTCGGTAATGAGTTCAAATATCTGCGCGATGCCACGATTGCATAATGTGCAAGACCAAACATTGGTGACGCTCAGTTGACGCTGATTTTCATGATCAGGTAATAATTATATCATCCAATGTGTTCAATAAAATGGCCCCCATTACGTCAGATATGATTTAGAGCCACATCTCGACACTTCGATTACCAAAGTTGCAAGACCAAGCATTATTGTCGCTCCTTTGACGGTTATTTTCAGAATGGGGCATTGGGCATATCAGTTTCGTTTTTGCCTCTAATTGTGGCCAATACCTTATCTATGGATGTGTGCAATAAGTCACCACTTAGATTACCCTAGATGCAAAGCCACACATCATTGACACTCTGTTGATGCTCATTTCAGAATGAGGGCAGTGACCATGTCGATTTCACTTATACCGATAAAGGTAGCCAAAATCTAGGTTATGCATCATTCCGACTAAATCAATTTTCAATAACCTTACTTGAGAGACAACAAATGGTTGGCGCCCAGTTGATGCTCAACGTCACAATCAGGCAGTGACCATGTCGCTTTCTCCTTGGCCCATCATGGCTGTCACTACGTTGGTTATGCATAATGAAGATCTCATCAATTTCCAATCGCCTTACTTTCAAAGACAAAAATTGTTGAGATTCCATTGACGCCCATTTTCAGAATGGGGCAGTGACTGCGTCGCTTTCTATTCTGCCTATAAAGGCTGCCAATATGTTTGTTATGCATATCAGGAAGCATATCTCCATCCAATTAGCTTACTTACATGACCAATAATCATTGACTCTCAGTTCACGTTTGTTTTTAGGTGGTAGTGACACTGTCACTAACAATATTGCCCATAAAGGCGGTCAATGCTTCGATTATGGATTGATGTTGATCCACAGCCCTTGGATTATGCAAGATGCAAGACCATAAATTGTTGACGCTCTGTCGACGCTCATTTTCAGAATCTGGCAGTGAGTGTATCACTTTCTCTGTTGCTGATAAAGGCTACCAATATGTTGTATATTCATAGCAGCAAGCGAATCACTGTCCGATTACCTTACTGACACGATCAAAAATTGTTGACACTCCGTTGATGCTCATTTTAGGTGGTAGCGACATCTCCACTAACACAATTGCCTATGAAGGCGGCCAATACTCCAATTATGGATTGAAGTTGTTGCACAGCCCTGGGATTATGCGAGATACAAGACCATACATCGTTGACGCTCCATTGAAGATCAATTTCAGAATGTGGCAGTTGCTGTGTCACTTTGCCTTTTGCCAATGAAGGCTGCCAATATATTGTTTATGCATAACAGCGAGCAAATCACTGTCCAATTGCCTTACTTTCATGACAAAAAATTGTTGACGCTCTGTTGACACTCAGGTTAGGTGCTAGCAACATTGTCACTAACAATATTGTGTATAAAGGCTGCCAATCCTTCGATTCTGGGTTAATGTTGTTGCACAGCCCATGGATTATACAAGATACAAGACGATAAATCGTTGACACTCCATTGCCGCTCATTTTCAGAATGTGGCAGTGACTGCATTGATTTTTTTTTGCCTATAAAGGCTGCCAATAGGTAGGTTATGCATAACGGTGAGCAAATCACTGCCTCATAACTTGACTTACAAGACCAAAATTTGTTCACGCTCCGTTGACGCTCATTGTAGGTGGTATTGACATCGTCCCTAACAATATTGCCCATAACAGCAGCAAATACTTCGAGTTTGGGTCACTGCCATTGCACAGCCCTTCAATGAAGCAAAATGCAAGAGGTACAATCGTTGCCGAACCGTTGACGCTCAGTTCCAGGATCGGGCAACGAGCATGTCACTTACTATTTTGTCTATAAAGATGACCAATACACTCACTTTAGAAGGATGTGACAATGCAACCCTGTGATTGCTGAATGTGTAAGAAAGAAAATCATTGACACTCCCTTGACGCTGACCATACACGCATCCTAACAGACGTTGTATGGTCAATAATTGGATACAAATAATCATATATTGATTATCGACAGACAATGTATCATTTCAATGAATACTCGGTTGCATCCAAAAGCTTTCTGGCGTCACAATTTCTGATCCTCCGCTACACACAGTATCTGAGCCGTGGATGACATAGCGCTGTCACAATCCAGTAGTTTCGGCCAGCAATTTACCACATGTAGATCCATCCACTGATCATTGTTCAATATAGCCCAACTTCCTCACCTTCCCATATCCAGCTCCTTCTCCTCAATCTTGATAACCTATCATAAGCAATTTTCAAAATCTTGACCATCTGCACCAGGTCTGAGCACAGAGTTATGCAGTGGGATGCATGGATGAATGCAGCATGATGGTGGTCATTCATACAGATTTGAATTACGCATTGATTGCTTCCTCTATGACTCGTATGACATCACTGACTCAAATTTTGTCGGTTGATTTTGTCTGTAATTTGGTTTTTGTGTTCACACTTAACCACAACAGGCAAGACAAAATCGAGTTGAGTGATTGTCAATCAACTCGATTTGCAGTCTAGAACTATCGTATCACCAGTATGACCCTTGCACAGGCACAGATGAATCAACATGTCTCACAATTTGGTCACTGCATTCAAGAAACAGCTGACAGGTAGCAAAATGGGTAAACCAATCGCTCTGCGTGGAGATATGTGGTCAAACATCGCGTTTTGTGCTTCTAATCTTCTGATGATGAATGAGCAGTTACAATTTATTGGCCTGAATCCGATTCCTGTATGGTAATTGGCTAGGCAGGCTGTATGCAGGGGTATATTCTTAGGTGTTTAACAGGCTTCGATTTCATAATGGGTGATAAATTGGGTACCACATAGGGCAGGAGAGATTGTGTGGGTATGTGAGAGAGTCGTGTCATGGAAAATAGCCTGGTATGACTATGTCGGGACTGAGAAGTCCCTCACGGCATTTGCAATTTTCCGGGGATGACATCAAGTGTCTATATATGGTCTCCCAATATCGTTGGCGCAGGAGCAGTGGCAAACGTATCCGTTTGTGGCTTAGCGACCACTTGAACTTTCAATATGGCTTTCCAGTCATCTTTATCTTACAAATAGTGCAAGACGGAAAATCGTGGATGCTCCATTCAAGCTCATATTGAGGACGCGGCAGGGAGCTTGTCTCTCTTCTTTTTCACTATAAAGGCAGCCAATACATCAAACAAAGACAATGATGTTCCAAAGTTAATAATTTGCAATTAACAGTGGGATATCTGAATGCGACCATAAATGGAATAACACGAAAACCAGAACCGGAGATTGGAATCCATGGGTCTAGCCAAACCCGGCAAAACCGGAGGGTTGATCGCTACAGGTACGGGATTGGCCTGCCAAGCAACAGCAGGTAAGGTTTTTAAAAAGGGTCTAGAACTGAACAGAACCATGTTTCCGGTCCGAACCCGGCCACCTGGCAGGTCGCCCAGACCCGTTGTCAATACTAGTTGTTGTGAAAGGTGCTTTTCCGGAGCATTGACCATTGTATTTTGTGTTGCCTTTGTTGATGGGTGAGATGTTGGATGTTGCAAGATATGGACCACATGGAGGCAAGCTGTGTCTGTTATGTCAAGGTTGGTATGCTTAATCGACTTGAGCTAAGCACAATCTGTGTTTTGACTGTCAGTACATTGGGAATAACAATACTAACCATACAACATTACATGATGTGTAGTGTCTGTTTCATGTGAGATCCCAGGGATTTCTTGAGACAAATATCACCAGATGTCCTTTCGATTGAAGAATGTGGTGTGTATATCTCCCAAACTTGTGAATTCGGAGGTGGTTCGCATCTGGTTATCCCTGTCAACCTACACACAACATCGGACTGACTTGGTACAAATCACAGGATGGTTAGAATCCTGTGCAACCTGAAGCTATATGCAGCAGGATTTGTCTTGAGTAGAATGTGCAAGTCTGCTGTTACTCATTTCAGTTTGACTTTAAGCTACCTATATATTGCTCAGGACTTCCCACTTCTTGTCATTATCATCTTCCTCAGGACTTCCCAATTCTTTTCATTATCATCTTCCTCTTCTTTTCCACACCAGCAAATGATGGCTCCACAAACAACTCTGCAAAGTACGAGCCGATCGGAATCGAGCAGAACGGTGGGTGCTTCTTCCAATACGCCAATCCGCTCTGACACAACCACAATGCATGCATCAGTTAGTCGACTGCGCCGCTGCCAAAGCAGCCACTGAAATTAATACCCTGCAGGCCATTTCAAAATGGTCCGTGAAACCGGAAGCAGCAAGAGAAGCAGCATGCAACTGGATATGAGTACATCCATATCTAGGTAGATGGCTGTCCACTAGCAATATAATATACAGCTGGTGTATGTAGAGTGCGACATGACCAATCTTTTGCGGCCCAGAATGGGAAACCTCCATGGTCCACCAAGGCATTTGCCCTCACAGTCCGCGATATCGAACATCATGATGTTATCAGTGTTGCCATTTGCATGGACGAATGTAGTGATAAGCATCCCCGAGAGTGAATGGAACAGGCTTTAAACACCTCCGATGATGCGAAGGAAGTGTATATATCAAATGCAATAGCCGAATCTCGTATGTGAGCCAGGAACTAATGTCTCATATGTTTTCAACGTCTCTGCTGCTATAGCAAGGCAAGGAGGTCGGGTACAGGTAAAACCATCCGACATGCACCTTGCGTTCAATATGGCAAAACCTGCCATAGGAGGGTTTTTACACACCACAATAGAGGAAACACGATACCTGATCAAAAAATCTCACACCAAAGTCCGAGAAGAGAAACAGCGGCCAGTTGAGTATACTGGGCATACAAATGTGAAGGTTATGATGGAAAGACACCTGGCCATGGTTTGTGCTAATCAAATGGGCGGCTGCGTCCCTTGCCAACATGGCACAGCACAGAATGCGCAGACACGCTGCAGACGTAGAGGCATGGCTGCATCTCGACCCGACCAACTCAGACAGCCGACACCAGAACTGACACCACCTCCACCCGGAATGCCACCTGTGCAACCCGGTGGAACTGAGTGATCTCATGCTGCTGAAATCGAAGGTGTGCTACCCAGATATGTGTATATACATACTCCACTTCCCAGTGCTCAATTTTTCAATCTTGATGCACATGCCAAGGATCACAAGTGCAATAAAGATTTGATTCCTGATTTGCTGACTGATGAAGGAACATCCACTGGTTAGTACACCATCTGCTGTGTGGGAATGCAGCTGACATCCATTTTGCAGACGACAGCAGTCTATTGAGCGAACCTGCAAGTGAAGACGCGCATTGATAAAGAGGAACAGGATTTGTGCACGTATTATTATCTACAATTAGCGGACACTTTAAAGTACATTTTACTGGATATATTTATATGAATTATTAAAGAACAATGTAGTGATGAAAGAGAAAGTACATGAAGACGATACAACGGCAGCCAAAACACAATGAATGGTATACTATGCCAAATGAAATGCGAGCGTATTGCCAATATGCCCGTGGCAAAATGATGGTCAACGGAGGGTCAACATTGTTTGGTCTTGCATGTTGGGTAATCTGAGTGGCGATTGGTCGGAGACATTCATACATTGGTATTGGCCGCCTTCATAGGAAAAAGAGGAAGCGACACACTCCCTGCCCAATCATGAAAATGAGCATCAACGGAGCGTCAACGATTGTTCGTCTTTCCACATGGGTAACCCAAGCGTGATGTGGCCGTTATTGTCTATATACGAATTTTTGACTGTTTTCATATGCTACAACGCTCATGAACTCTGAGTTGCAGCATTGTAAATGAAATGAGTTGTTACTGTGCAGGAGGCTGTCTCAGGAATGTCTCTTACTCATCTGCCTAAAGAGACTGCCAACTCCTCCTTGATAGAGGTTTGTGATCAATGGCCGCTTAGAATACCCAAGATGTGAGTCCAGAAATCGATGACCCTCAGTTGACACTCGTTCTCAGGATTGGGCAACGGGTGTGTCGCTTCCTCTTGTACCTATAATGGCAGCCAATACCCCATGTAGGACTGTGTGCGACCAATCGCCACTCAGATTGCCCAAAATTCAAGACCCTAAATCATCGACGCTCCATTGATGCTCATTTCCAGGATGGGCCAGGGAGTGTGTCTCTCCTTTTGTGAATATAAATGTGGCCGATACATCCAGGAAATACAATGACGTACCATCATTAATATTTCGCAATTAACAGGCAGAGATCTGAATGTGATCAGCAATAGAATGACCCGAAAAGCTGAACCGGAGCTTGGCACAACCTGCGGGTCAAAGGGTACTGGGCTGGAATTAGCCCACCTAGAACCACCAGGTGGGGTTTTTGGATGGGACTGGAATCCAACTGACCCTTGTTTGCAGTCTGAACCCGGACCCCTGGCAGGTTACCCGGACCTGTTGCTAACAGGCATCTGCACTAGAATTGACTAGTAGCTGTTCCTGTGTAGGTGTATAGTCTGACTTGCATAATATAGTGAGGGTTGACATTTGGCATTTGAGGAATGGCGGTGTGATAGCTCCAACTGGATTTGGGGAATTTGGTAGTGGAGAGAAGTCTGACCAAATCAGCATTTCTGCATGTCTTTGCCTGTAGTACCCTTGTAGTTTGTATGTCTTGCCCTGGTGCACCAGGTGTTCAAGTTGGACATGGGGTTCGATATTCAAATCATCTCTGTTATCATTGGAATGCAATATGGAATCTCATAGGTCCTTTTTTTGACCATCACCAATCATCTGATTGATATGTCCATCATTCAACTCTTTAAAATTTCATTGAGTCCTGTATTCAGCCCAAGTACAATACATGAAGGCAGTATTGGCAGTAAAATATTTAATGGACTATGAAGATTGGCTGACAACTTGAATACAAGTGCAACTAGTCACTCAAGGAGTGCTTAATGGTTATCTCATATCCAGTGATTGCTTGCTTTGCTTGCTGCAGATTCTACATTGATAAAGTGAAGAAAGGAGTTGGGGAGTATGAAGTGACAACATATAGGGGTAAACGTAATATTAATTGTTCTAGAATCATGGGAAAGTAGTGTAGTCAGTACCACTATATCTAGGTGGATGCATTTCAAGGTGAGCCTTATAGGGGTTCTAGAGAGATGAATTCTGCAGTGTGTATTTTTATTGAGAATGGCAGTCTGTTAGTGTGATATAGACAGTGTCAGGTACAATGGAATTGATGGATTCCTAATGCGCAATACCGAATTTTGGGATATCTATTACCAATGTTATTGATGCAAGAATTCAAGGATAGTTTATGCCAATGTGCCTAGAATTGAACCAGATACACCTGCAGAACTCCCAATATAAACATGATTGTAATTGTAACTAACTCTTGGTGCAGGCCAAATGGAGATCTGTGAACTTGGATGAGAATAACTGCCCCATCACATGGCTCCGCTAGAAGTAGCAACTTTGCATGTTGTTCCAGTATTTGTGGTGAACATGTAGCATAGAATAGTTGTCAGATTTGGAATGTGCATGAAATGATACATTTGGAACCTTGTCTGTGGCAATGGTTGAAATATGGGGGGTCAAACTAAGTTTGTCACGAATAGCAGTGAAATATAACTCTCCATATATGGTATATTGATTAGAAGGATATACTATTATTATTGTATTCATTTGTATTACAATTTGGCAGCTATGCTAACTATTCATAAGCCAAGATCACAGGCGGTACTTGGCTTTGATGTATGCATCTGGGTATTGTCTGTGCAGTACCTATGCAACATAATTGTAGTAGATTTACATGGAAATGTATTTGAGTACTCAACAGTGAGATAAACAGAAAACAAAGACCACTAAGGTCTAATAAACATTCAGAAGTAATCTAGTTGCTACAACTTCTTGTCCATGTCAAGATTGCTAGCAAATAGGTCTTTAATACTCACTCTTATTCTGTATTTGTATGAAATATCGATTACACTGCCCATGAATTATCCCATATTCATTATCAGTCTCACTACTAAAAATTTTCTCTGAAGATAAATGTTCGGTATAAAAGCCCTTCACAATAAGTTTATTACATAACGACATGTTATGCCACAGTAGACTGAACAATAATTGCATCCAGTTCTGGGAAATTGAAACGCACCAAGACTGGAATAGATATATAGAATCCAATGCAATGGGCAGGATTACAGGCTTGCATTACTTTAACAATTGATAACACTGATAGGGGTCAGCTTGTCATAACGACAGCCTTTATAACAACTTGATATCAATTCGAACTGATGATATGGAAGATGATTCTGATATCCACCAACTCAATTATTTCAGAAGGTGTTGTTGACAGAGTTTACCAATCACATACTCAGTCGCTGAACCAAGACTCATTTGCATGTTCACCATTAGTGTGCTGTCCTGATGGAAATTGAATAGCATAATCTCTTGTGCAATATGGTTTTTAGTAGCCTAAGCTTACTATTCAGTCAGCATCCAGTTAAGTCAGTTTTAGAAGGTGAAAACTTGGAGATGATTGTGCCCATGCAGTATACAGAGTAAGCAGGAGTTGCCGGGCCTCTGCAGAGGTACTCAGCAGAAACTGTCAATTGGGATTCTCTGAATCAAGCTACAGCTCAATCAGTGAAGCCTGAGATACGGAAGCTATTTCATGATCTGCCAGCCTCAGTCTTAATACACTACACAGTGAACATCATATCACGGAAGGTTACCGATTCGGCAGGGCAGGAATATTGAGTCAGAGTGTGTGGTGGCTACTTTCCACAAATGAACATTTGACATAGAGCCTGACAGTGAATTTAGTATAGCGGTGGCCATTACATACTAATTAAGTATAGATCTAGATATTAGCAGAGTCCAAGAGGATTATGTGACCTGGACATCCAGGTGTAGTCTCTAATTGATGACAATGAATGCATCATGCTGCCACCCATATTAAAGAAATCTCACTGAATGGCGACAAGCTGGGAATAAAGAAAATATAATATTCAGAGTATACTATAAACTGGGTATACACACTTCAGTGGCTGATTTTGAGCTCACTGGCAGGTTAGAGTTGTAATGCCACATCAACAATAAATATCAGCTTGACCATGTTGGCTAAATACAAATCAAAGACCATTATACTTAACTGGATTCCAAATCCAAGGTGTGCTTAAAATTTTATCATAGCACTGGAAATACCCAGTTGCAACACCTTCACTGTAGACCTGAATATACAAGTTGTATTTCATTTTCCAACTTACTGCACAGTGGATATGAGATGCACCCAAACATCATTTCAAATTCAGCCAATAGCTGACTCAAATATTTTGGATTTTGCCATGACTACCTAAGCTGTGTTTGAAGCTGCAATACAGGAACTAAATATTGTCTAGACTGTCTCTATTTCTATATGTAATTGCAATGCGCAGTGCTTGATCTATCATAAAGAGACGCAAGATATAGGCATAATTGTCCAGTATTTCTACCGGACATTAGTTCAACTCTTAGTATTCTTTGAGTTTCAGTATTTGTCCTCAGCTTCTAATTTGTGATGGCATTCAAACATGCTACAAACAAATGAACACTCTCAGTACAGACTCATGTGTCTTCATTGTTCTATAACCAGTTATCGTCAGATATGGAGAGCCAAGAACTTCAAATTCCAGGTACCAGTTTGTTGTATATTCACAGCTCTGTTAATTACAAAGATATTACCCAGCTGATACCAATACTGTGAGCCAGTCTCTGGAAAATATGTTTTATTGACTCTTCACTATCTGCCTGGCATATCTGCATTCCTGCTGAGGAGATTGTCCCAATGGGAATTTGTTTCAGTTTGCAAAATGAATGCTAATTATTTTGCTTTATTTTGCATTACACAATAATATTCACAAATGATAATGAAATCACACTCTAACCGATACTACTTTGGTAATCGACAATTGCTTCATCAACCATTGTTTTACATCAAAATCAACATGGGGAATTGTGTATTTAGGTTCCAGAGAATGATACACCTCATGCTGTTTAATGATCGTACCAGTTGATCAGATTGGGTCAGGTGAATATTGAAAGATATTCACCACGGTATAACTATCCGGATGATTCAATATCATTGTTCCTGATTATGATCTGGATGAAGTAAATCGCCATTCTCCATTAGCCAATGTTCGGGGTTATCTCCTAGCAGCGGAAATGATATGTGAAGGATCACAAGCGGGTACTTGCAGCTACACATATGGTAGTTGTATGCAAAACACCTACCTAGCAAACAATGACTTTATGTTGGTCAGCCGAGTAATTGTTAGCGGGATTACACTCGGGACGCATGTCGATCATTTAGTCATAGGTACACCCTGACTAGCGGATTCACTTATGATGATGCAATTATGGCGCCATTACTGGGAAGTGAAAAATCTTCAGTAGTGCGCATAATTATTGTCCACACTTACTATAGCTTATCTAGTGGGACAACACGCAGTTAAGTTGCACCTACGCAGAATTCTGTGTACAGCAGATATTAATGCAATGTATGCGGGAAAGTGGGATCTGGGAGCTCATGCGCTGAGCAGGCAGAACAACTCCTGGCAACTCCCGGTCTATGGAAGGTCGAGACCTAAGCATGCAGTGTCTGTGGGATTATTGGCATTGGCTGAAGATGAGAGGCCTGATGCAACACTGCTCATAAGGTTTGATTTAGTATGCATGAGAACATCATACCAGTTTAATATTATGAGGTGTGCGTGTCAAAATCTACGTTCTGAGAGTATTGGTTTGTCACCGATTCAATCTCTGGAAGCAATGCCGAATACCCAGATCAAGGCGAGGCATTCAAATTTGAAAAGCTATGAAAATATATTGCAATAAAGCACAGTCTGGGCTACGTGTCAGCAGATGTTCTAACTACTGAATAATACGCAAAGCAATATGTCCAAGTTGAAGTTATGATCTGTCAGAATGTGCGTTTGATATCTTGTATGAGAATGGCCCCATAAGGGAGCGTAACCCTTCAAAACCACTCATGCATGAACAAGATAACCTAAGGGAAGCTTGGGACTATCAATGAGGCACTTAAGATGTTCTTGGCGATAAGCTATCATTCAATCATATTTGTCATGGACAACATTCCTGGGTCAAGCATGGACGAAGGGTCCAACTATCCAGAGATCACCTTGCTCCAGCAATGAGAGGAATAAGCTCTAGCAGCAAATAGTCAGAAAAACCTACCAGCGAAGAAGACCTTAAAATATTATTGTGTTTTTATGATTCATATATCTATTATTATTAGACCCAATTATTATTAGCTTTGTAGGGGCAGCCCCGGACCTTTGGTGAGTATTACCTTTCAGAATGAAGCCAACATATTTCTTCGGACTGTAGTAAATTTATTAGTCACGTTTGAGGAATGCCGACATCTATCTGCCGCCCTGTCTATTTGGTGGATTGCTGCATTGGTGCAATTAGAGCCAGCATTACAATACTTTATCGATACTTGGAAATTCCCTTCAGAGGAGATATATTGTAGTGAAATATCAGAATCAACGAGACCACCTATCGAAAAGGAAATCTCTCCAACTCCTAGAGATACTCAATGACAATCAGACTCAGACAATTACGAGATACCGGTATGAGATCCGTATCAAGCATATTCTCTAAGACCAACTCAGAACGGAAGGGTCAACCCCTTATCGAAAACAAACATGCAGCTTGATGCTGAGAGGAAGCAAGCTGAAGTCCTCCGGAAACAATTAAGCCAATAATATGATTGGATATCCTGAAAACTAGGAATACTGAAAACTCCGGAAGTTATAAGATTTTGGAAATTATATGTAGTGCCAATATTGCATTACATCTCGATTCGATTTGGTTACCATCTTCCTGGAAGCATCAGAAACAATAAAAACCATTTGTCCCCTGTGCGTAATTGATCTTTATTGATTACCAATATACTTTAAGAGGTGATACACTTAGGAAGGATATAGTATCAAGGGCCTTGCATAAAGTATATAAACTTTAAGGAAAGCATCCCCCTAACAGCCAAATCATATGAACCATTTAGGAGATTGGAATATAGTAAATTATTGATGTCGCAATATTCTGTCTACTCACCAGGCCAGGTAGAACTTTCATTTTGAAGATTCGAGAGAATTGGTAGACCTTACTCAGTAAGAGATCATTGCCACCTGGACCCAGATCCTGAACCAATTTGTGTGGATTTCCATTTTGCCCCAGCCAGACAATCTGTGCAAAAGCCTGGTGGTGACTGCTCATTGAATACCCAAAACTTCTGTGTTCCATCAGTAGGATTTGGTGCTGTAGAAATGCTGTGTGCTCCAACTACCATGGGTGTAGCTATATACAAAGCCAAAATTGGTGAATTTTGAATTGTGGGATGCATTTCAGTACTGTATTCATTCCCCATTTCCATATAAATGTGGGAAATTAGCATACAATCTGCCGGAAATATTGTCATCCACCACTCGAAATTACACACAAGGCTATAAATAGTACTAAACAGCATTCTCTATTATTCAGGAGGTACACTACAGTAGGCATGTTGAAATCTCTCTGGTTCATGAAGAAGCACTTCGCTTGAGGCATTGTTTTGTTCAGATTTCGAAAATTTCACTTGGTTGTTCACTATCATTCTTAGACAATCCACTATTGGGAAATCAGCAAATACAGTGAGGGATAAATAGGCCATTCATTGTACTATTGTCCAGATAGATTGTTCGAATCCTGATTGTCTTCCAAAACTAATGAAAAGTATACCAGCTACACTCTATATGATCTTGCATCTCCAGAAGAACCTTATACAGCGAATTGAGAAACAAATATCCTCATTATAACTTGCTCATCATCAGGCTAAATGAAGTTTAGGCTGCAGTTGTTTTCCATTGGACTATGAATATGTGGTTCGCCAACTGTTGGTTACAATTTAGACCACCTCCGGATCATCCAATGTTTTCGAATTTTCCCCACCTGGTGCTTGGTATCCTCTTGCACTTTATTTTTGTCCATCTGGATGGTATATATCAAACTCTACACTGTGGAAAATAGTCAATTCGCACCATGCTGTTCCATTGCTGTATTATCATGGAGATTATATCAATCTTCTGAATACAGCCACACTGTCTGGTGATACCAAACATAGAGTAGATGGATGCCCAGCAATGCTGTGACTTGAAGCTTGAATGTAATTCTAGTAGTGATGACGATTTGCCAGCCCATACTGTTTGTTGTCTTGTTCTGATATAACTAACCATAAACTGTAAACTCTATAAGTAGTGTTGGAGTTGGTTATTATGTAATGGTTTTGCATGGAATATGAAAGAAATATATGAATCAAGCTGGATATTAGATCACTTTTCCCATGTGTCAATATTGCCATTCTGAACCTCATGATTGATATTGACATATTCAGTGTCCCACATGTTTACCAATGTGAAAATGGTTATTTCAATCATCACCGCAATGCCATCTGTAGATGACTCTCTCACTCTCTGCATTGTGACAACCAGCAATGAATCAAGGGTGGATGTAGATGTGCGATGCACCAGATGTTCAATTGTCTGAATCGCCAACAGGCAGAGGGGTACTGGATTGTTTTTTTTCACTGAATATTACTTCTATTCTATACATATAATACTGTGGTCAGCATTCTGAGGCAAATTTACCTATTTATAAATCATATTACCTCACAACAGTGGCAGTGGCAACCCCACAATAATTGTCTCCATCAGTATTTTGAATTCCATTGTTGCTACCCCAAAGGTGAAGCTCTTGCCGAGATGTATTTCATCTGCCACCAGCACACCTGATACAGCCTAATTACATTCTCATCTCCTGATAATATACTATGTTGTCTAATCCTCATGGGACAGACACTGTGTTTTAGACAGGTCATGAATTGAATACTTGCCGGGAGGTACATCGTTATTATTTGATTGGTGAATTAGATGGAAGTTAGTAGCTACACTCCCTGATTTATTTAGTAATGTGAATGTTCTATGTTGATTGTATTGGGACTGTACTTAATCTTGAACTGCAAGTATTTGGATGGTAGACGTTATAACTATAAGTTTGCTTCTCAGTCTCCCTTGCATTGTTGTCCGTTTTCTCTGAGTGTTCTATAATATCTGTGAGTTGTTTCATAGTAAGTAGAGTGGATGAGCTTATACTATTATTCTCACAACACTCATGACAATATTAGATATTTTACAGACCAGCATTGGACAGCATAAATATTTGTAGTGTATAATGAATTGTATTCTTGCCATCGGAAATTACATTAATACAGCTACCATTCTCTTGCCATATATCAGTCTTACCCACCAGTGTATGATTCGACTCAGTATCCTCCACTGTATACGTACAAGCAGCAGCATTTGGCCAGTCTCAGCCATAACACGTCTAGTGGGATGACTTTGAGAGGATTAATTTACTGCTCTACATTCACCTTCTGTGAAACTACTCTCATTTTTACCAATAGGACTTGCAAATTATATCTACCTTTCAGCTTGGAGGTATCTGAATAGCAACTATGGTATTGTATCTGTCCATATCGGCATGCATTCAGTAGCAGACTAGCTGAGTGACATTCTACATACTCTTTGTCAAATTCTTCTTGCTCGAAGGTTTACATATATATTACACTGAATGGTGATAGGTGGTTCAGGCCACCTGTCTTTTCGATACAATTAATCAGCTTCAATCCGTTCCTCAAATCTGGATAGATTGCCCGAAACCATTTGAGGAATATATGGTCATCATCATCATTCAGCACACAGCAATCCAAAACCATAATCATAGCTATTGGCACCTGTGGAAGGCTTCATCTCAACTTTTTGCCCAAGCACTTGCCGTTATCCATTATTGGTCACTTGATGGCTTGGTTTCCCTTCTGCCTCACCCCTCTAACCTTGCTTGCACATTGCCTCAAGACAATTATGAACCACTGATGTCCATTCCATTGAGTATTGTCTGAATATTCAAATTGCAGCTGATTCTCATAAGTGAGTAGAAAATCTATGACCATCATCTTCCAAGAGCAGGGGTCCATCTTACACCTGTTTGAAATGATTCTGTAGTTGGAAACTGCCCTGATTAAAATTGTTCTCCTTAAATTTGGCCACTCACACCGTCTTCCACTTATTCAATGCCCTTAAGTTGAACTGTCTCATTCTTTCTGTATAATTCCTCAAGGTGGATTGGCTTTGTTTTCAATTGATTGAGAATTGTTCTTCAGAACCACCTGGGGCCGAAGAATCATACCTCTCATCATCTCCACCATATTTCTTATTGGAGAGCTCCTGTATTGGGGGCAAGTCTGCTACTCTTCAAAGTTTAGATTTGCCGAGTTCAGTTTTCCTCTTCAGTTGTCTCATCAGGACTTTTGTAGGGGGGCCTTGTCAGCCTCCAGAAAAGAAGACAGGGTGCAGCACAGCCAGACGATGTCAGCTGAAAGTCTGGATTGATTCCTGGTTATGCTGGAGGAACTTGAGGTGCACCTTGAGATTACAGGCCTTGTGTAGAGCTCTGTGACAAGGAGGAACATTTGAGGTCCACCAAAGCTACTGTGGAGGAATGCATACACTTGCTGCAGTAATCCATAACATCGAAATCATGGCCTTGAACAGGTGCTTGGTTGCAAACTCGATGGCTTGTGGAGTTGGAAATGATTGGTGAATAGGGGAGTGCCTGGAAATTGTAGCTGTAAAGGACAGTAATCATATCCAGACAGCAGATCCAATTGATTGGTATACAACCCAAGCAGAGTGTCATGTTAGCAGGAGTTTGCAGACTGTGATATGATGATCCCAAATTGGCATCAAGATATTGTTATGAGCCATCAGGCCATCAGGTGGAGCCATATCAGCAGTCTTTAGTGGAGACCCTTGTATTGACCTGGATTGGAAACAAGATGGTGCTATCTGAAAATAGAAGTATTATTCAATTTGGAAGAAATTGAAGTAGGGTTGGGTATATTGAAGATAGCAGTAAGCTTCAGCGGAATGAAGCCTCTGATATCCTCTTGATTGACACACGCTATGGTGTTTCACAACTCCTTAGATTTCTCCAATCTGACTAAGACAAACACACCTTTATCACACACAACCTGGCTTTCTTGATTATATGTTCATATTGGTAGACGACAATGATGAATAGCAGCTCACCTGGTTCTAATTCCTGCCTGTAAAGGTCATAGAAGGGATATGATATAATATCTCCCAGTTGCCAACAAGTGATATATCCGGTTTCAAAGTGAACACAACTTGGGATATTTCAGATAAAGTGTTGGTAAACAACCTGAATCTTTGGTCAGTTGGATGCCTGGCAGTAGAGCAGCAACAGTAATTGCTTTCTATTGAGCTTCCTGTGTAACAGTGATTATACTGCTTAGAAGCTACTTGCTGGACAATACTCTTTACTGAAGCAGTTATACTACTAGTCAATCTGATTTCGATGATCATTGAGCAGATATTCCGCTATCAAGGAAACCCACCTATTGCTTGTAATCAATTGCTCGATCTTCATTTTCATGCTGCTCAATGTGTGAGGGTAGGAATAACTCACAATATAACTATAAAGTAGTTTATAAATGTCCTGATGGTGGTGGATGCAGCATCACCTGTTAAACGGTATATAAAATTAGATTGCATTGATGACAACAGAAATCTTCTATTTTCTGTTAACAATTTTCATCAGAAGAGGTGAAAGATATTAAATATATATTCCAGTTTATAAAGATAACTGATTGCATTGTAACTCTGTTTTACGCCTTGCATATATTTGGCTGTGTGGGATGTGGCTGTGTCACCGACATTCTAACTTCAGTTAGCTCACCATCACATACACATACCAGAGGCTCCAATCCAATAACATACCATCAATCCCTGTAGCTTCATTGCAAGTCATCTGATCATGTACACTAACTCCATCCCAAGTATGGTCAATACTTGCCAGAAACATGGTCAATGCAATATCAATAAAATTGCATTATTTGATGAAAACTCATGGGAGACTCACTATCTCCAGTATTACCCAATGCCAATAAATGAAGGGCTAACACAGATTAGAATTGCACGATGTGCATGATGCAATTGACACATGACATTATCCATCAACTTCAGAACGTGCACTTCAATAACTATTACTGAGCGAGTGTGCTAATAATCAAACCTCAGGTGACATATCAGGTGACCGCCAGCTAATAATGCATCCAACAAAAGATATTAAAAAACACCGGCAGACTGATCTGACCTGGGCAGGTCCTTGTAGTGCGGTGGTTGACATGCTGATGATTGTATAAGAAGCTCTGCCACTATACAACTGTGCTACGGGTTCGAATCCCGGCACCTTCTCCACAAATAACCCCAACGCGCCCTCGGCGCATTCCATCGAACATGCTGGTCAGTCAACCGCAACCTAGTAATGGGGTGTGTTGGCACGGATGGGGATTGGCCGGTTGCGGTATTCCACTGCGATGTCATCAGTGAGTCTCTGCATGGAAGAGGGGGAGAGTAGGTGGGGCAGTGGGGGGGGTGGAAAAATGGGGGGAAGGAGAAATGGATGGTACAATATGACCAAGAGGATGGCATGGCGGAGAGGTAGGGGTCACACCATGGAATATCGGGGAAAAATGGATTCTGTCATACTCTAAGTAGACTGAATACAGGATGAATAACACACACACACACTGATCTGACCTGGACAAATGATCTAACACAGCCAAAGGCTGATATGAAGATAGCAAGAGGTCAATATATGGGGGCAAAAGTATGTGGCAAAGCAACTGGATTATACAACAAGTATCACAACCACTTACAGCTATGCAATCCATGGAATCGATTTCAGAGTGCATATAATTATCCACATGCTTCAATATATAACCAACCAATAAAATCATCGATATAGCAACATCTAAGATATGAACTGAATAGCTTCATAATTGAATCGTTGCAAATAGTTGACAATCTGCAGAAGCTTATCTTTGTAGTCAATTTCAAATATATACAGTTCCTGTTAATATATTTTCCATTTCAGAACTGCCTAAATTTTGTGACCCTAAATGATGCAGACTAGGATAGTTGATGAATATACTGGGAGATCAACATGGACAACTGGTAGTGAGCTGTACTGAATCAACACCCAGCTGGGGCGATGATTGTGCCAGTCATATGTATATCTGAAAAGACTAAGATGAGCAGAGGTCCAGATGGTTATCATTCTTAACTGCTAATTCACACAATTGGTACCATTGGGAAGGATACCATTTGTCACAGCTCGGGTTTACGAGAGTTGATGTGAGGAAGAGAATTTCAAATTCAAGGATGTAGAAAGGAATTGGTATTATGGAAAGGCTGAGATGTTTGAAAATAAGGAGATAGTTCAAGAATGAGTTGAAGTGGTGGTGGTATAATTTGCACAGATAAAGGTAGTGGTCTGAAGTGTTGCGAGGTCGGCGGATGCAGCGTGGTCATGTTGATACGAGTGTTGTTTCTGAAGTATAAGATCACGGGTTAGGATTTGGATAGTTCATTGGAGCACGAGAGATGATTCACAGGAGGCAGAAGACCTGTATATCTAGAGAGGTTGTTTGGTGTTGGATGATTTCCTGTTTTCTCTGTGTATTTGTTCTGTTGTATAGCAAAGCACCAAACAACTTTTGATAGCTTTGGCTGGGGTCTTGACTTGTTTTCTCTATACACCATTCAAGATCTTGGCCTTGTCCCGCTAACACATTACTGTTTCAAATATTACCTACCTCCAACCCCGCCCACTCCACTTTCTATCTACCAAGAACATAACCCGGGATTTATGTTGGGTAGATCCTATATCCCCTGAATAGTGACAATAAAAATGAAGACATATGGCATAATATGGACGGAACTGTTCTTTCCCCACTCAGCAATTTTTGCATTACTGGTTCTGTCATAAATTTAGACTGTTCAGATGAATAGTGGGAAGAATGTAACTTGCTGATAGTTGCATCTGTCAGGGATTAACATGAAAAAGTCTTGGTAACTCTGATCTCATATGGCTCATGCTCAACAAATGAAATTTGTAAAGATGAGCAGTTGGGGTATTCTTCTTGTTCGTGGCTGGATCAGTTAAGAGATTACACTATGTACATCAGCAAAAAGTGAAACTGGTTGCCGAAAATAGACCCCACGCACTGATTCTTCTCCACATTCTCCACAAATAACCGGAGTGATTTGTTTGCAATCTTCCAACATGCTGTGAAGCGTTCAATGAAGTGACCCCATCGTCATGACATCTCGAAAACGTGTTTAGTCATTCAAGCTGATTTATTGCACTTGATTCTTTCCCGTTGGTCTTCTAGATTGTAATCATTTCGACACTTTTATGAACTGTTGCATTGATTGCAAGAATATTCTTCAGTATTCAATCCCTTGAGATATCGATTATACACAAGCTTGCACAGCTCCCATTACAAAAATCAAGACACCCTGAGTAAACACTCATGAGATTGCTATACATCGCTGCAACTATTACTTCAAGCATCGAGTCGAATAATCTACATGTAAAACAAATTGAAAACATTCAGGTCAATTGTGTTGCTCAAGTACTGCTGCAAGTTATCTGGCTGCGGCGCCAGCGGGAAAAGGTGTACTGCACCTTGTCTCACACTTCTAGGGATGATATAAGTGGTTCTGACGCCGAAAACAGGCTTACAACAGTTGCTTGCATCATGGAAGGGTAGCATCGGAGATTGATGCCTCTCCTCAATAATCACCACACCAGCAGTCTGATGTATCGGCCCTGTTGCACATGCCTGAACCAGGGCAAGAAGCCCTTTAACAATCGATTCAGCATCCTCGAGAACCAAAGGCACTTCAACCGTGTGGAAATGAGTTCAGCAGTTGACTTGAAGTTACTATCCGGACTCGTCCCCATCCAGAGATGCACTGTATGATTTCTTGGTTGCTTATGCTTTCTCCACCATGTGGACCAACTACAACGGACTATATGAACTGCTCGCACATCGCACTGAAATAACGTCACCAGAATTGCCACTGCATTGTACCGAATGAACTTTGCATCATTGAGACGACTGAAATACTGATTGTGATCGCCGTAGTCTGTGTAGTCGGCAAATCTCTTGAAACACCAAGCAATGTGATTCTGTAGCTCCTCTTTTGGCGTTGCACACTACTCGGCCAAGTCATCAAGGGTCGTGATTTCTGGTTGCGGGTTGTTCATCATTCTGTTGATAGGTGCATTTGTGAGAGGCATATCATCATCGCGACGTTTTTTCAGAGCATTTGCATTCAGCTCTCGATACTTAAACACCTCTTTTCGGGCTATCATTCGCAAAATCAGGAAGGAGGCCTCATGACGATTCAATTGTACGTACGCTTGGTTGAGATCCATCATTGCTTTTTCAGCGTGGTCAGAACCTAAATTCAAGAGGTTGCCATGCTGGCAGATATGGTCAGAGAAGTGGTTCAGGAGATGCATCTTCACAAACTTGAAATCTGATTCGTCGACGAGATGTTGTGCAATGTCTGACTCAATCTGCATTTCGTTTTCATCAACGCAATCACGCTTTTTAGCTGCAGAGGGATTGTTCCAAGTGGGGTCACCCTCCCGTTCTTCCTGTTTGACAAAAGTAAGCTGCTGTTTCAAGGCTTCCGACACCTTCTTTGTAGATTTTCTGGCATGGAATAGATTAAACGTATTTATGTGACAATGAAACTCCTCCAGATAATTCTTCATGTACTCAATTGTGGCCTCAGTATGGTACTGGTACTGTGCCATAAGGTGAAAGTACACTAAGATATTGACGCACAAGATGGTTCCTATACAGGGAATCCGTTGTCTTGGCGAAGGGTTTAAAAGAGTCGCCCCGAAAAGTGGAACAATCTCATCCCCAAGTGCTTCCATCTCCTTACCACTCCATTGCGTCACCTGGCTATATGGCTTGTTGAATCAAGCGAAGCCAGGATATGGAGATATCATCGCCCAGAGTAGGTTGAATTTTCGATCCTGGAATGTTGATCGAGGAAGGACATTACCCGGTTCATGAAATGCGTAAGGATACCGAGATAGACCGTATGGAGAATATCGGGTGCAATAATTGTCGTCGGAGATATGCATTTCATATTCCAGAAGACACCTTTGGAGGTTCCTACTGCTCTATCTTCCAGATAGTGTCTGGCTTCCTGTCTCTCCGTCTCATTTCCGTGAGTTGCGAGTATCATCTTTTGGCAGTATAGCCAACTGTCTCTTAACTGCTACAACAATGAATACCCATCTCCAAACGACAATTTATGAGCTTCGCACACCGGGCAATGGGACTACTTGATTCAGTGGAAGGGAACATTTTCGAAGTAGTCAGCCATCCATGCACACATGGCAGGATAACATTGCCGCATCCGACATTCCGCGCGAAGCATAAGCTTTCGAGTGTTGACAACCGCGTCGAGATGATGAAAAATAAGCTCGATGGCATTCCACAAATCCTCTCGATTGTGGATTTGTTGTTCCTTCACAGTTGCTGTCTTTCCATGTCCTTTAAAGTGAAATTTCCGAGGAAGGGAAGAAGGACAACTAGGTTGCTGGCAAGAATTGAAGGTTTTGATCAAATCGTTGAGTCAATGTTTCCGAGAGTGAAATATACTGGCCATTCTTTCTTGTTGCCCGAATAGTTTGTAAGATGTGTCTGGTTCGAACTGCCAAATGAAGAGAAAATGGTAGCTCCAAACGGCCACTGTAGCAATTGAAACAGTCATTATCATCGTAGCTAAGACAAAATTCAACTTACGTACCTGTTCATTACACCACCAGTCGCATGATTTCACCTCTGGGTAGATATATTCTTCAGTGTCATCGAAATCCTTTGCTGGAGCATATGCCATATGGTCCCTGAACGCAGGCTGATGCATGAGGAACTCAATGCATTGAACAGGATTGCTGTTAAAGAAATGTGTGGGATCATCGTTGCGAAGGTTGTTTGGATCGGCCAAATGATTCTAATACACTTTGCCAGATTTGCAAGAGTCGATGCCCATCGCGTAGGACATTTCGTTCAAACTTTTGAATCAAGTGTGGGATGAAGTGAAGTTGCTGACGGTTGCCATTGTAGGGTTCCTGAAAAGCTTGTTGATTGCAGCTCTGCTCAAGTTGCGCTTGACGCACCGGTGCGCTAATTGATACTCCTCCTCGCATGGAAACGGTGACAATAGATCAGCTTCATCATCGAAGATATCGAAATACTTGGTAATGATAGGCTTGTAGGCTAGACAGTTTTCCGTTGTGGTGTACCATGAATACGTCTCCGAACTGGAGGTTGCTCTGGATCGATCCATGCATTCTCGCTGTCGGAGTCTGTATCGCTTGAATCATCATTGGAAGTGTGAAGATACGGGTCGCGATGCAGTGAATGAAGGAATGGAAGTAGAATCCTATCGTGCTCGATCGCACAACCATTATCTGGTAGCTATTCCACTGATGGGTATACTATCCTTTCTTTGTGGTCCCGACGGAGGTGAATGATGACAGTGCCAATGTAGGAGTACCTCTTCAAGAAGTAGAAACACTGTTGATGAAGATCCATGTTTCGTTAGTAAAATGACATCCACAAACAACATTAAGAACCGTCTGGACGGTCTATTAGCTACTCATACCGGTCCGAGCCGGCTGGTTCTCAGCACAAGCCGCTCTTCGATTTACATTTTCCAAAAAGGGGTCCTAGCACTCTTGTAGGATTTCTCAAATCCTCCCTCACTCATTTGCAAAGTGTTGAATCACTCTCTCCATTTCTACATCCGTTGGATCTCGAAAAGCATACCGCATCTGCTTTCAGCTCTTCACGGGGATTGTTATGCACCCTCACATGACCCTCCTACGCCTGTTGCCGTACTCATGGTTCTGACTGAGTGTCAAGTTTGTTCCGTGAAGGAACAATGCATTATCCTGAAATACCGACCCAGCGACATCATCGCGGGGTACAATGACTAGAGCAAAGACAATGGAGTGAGATATGACTGCAGAGCGTGCTTTTAGTTGTCTTCAGGATGAACTTAAGTGTTCAGTCGACGAATCAGGGTGCTGAGATGATACTGAGCAAATTGTTTCCTAGCTGAATTGCAGCCAAGATGATGTCGCCGGATCAAGAAAACCCTCCCAGCCCATATATATATTTGCCTTGCCTGCCCACCTTACGTACAATCTCCAAAACCTTCGACACACACTCCTCACCTCGGGTACCGCATCGCATCACCCGTGACGATATATTCAACACTCCCAATGCTTGGTTGGAGTAACAAGCATTCAATATCCACCACCCAATCATTGACCACCGTTGAGAACCTACAATGTAATGTGATGCCTTCTGGTTGCCAAAATCAGCAATCGCAGATGCTAATTCCAGCCAGATGCAGACTCTACAAGTCCACATCTGGGCTGAGAACGCCAGTGTTGGAGTCAGCCAATGGGCAGAAGAAACCATGGGGATTTAGCAAGATAAGGGTGGCTTGACAACCCAACGAATAGATAATAAAGTGAGGGAGCGACTCTCGGAGATTGCCCTGTCAATGAGCAACATCAACAAGCAATGCACCGGCCCTGAGCAATGGGATCTCATAATCGATCGTTGTGTTACTCGAATCAGTGATTTGGCATTTAAAAGCCTGCCTTGGACACAGTTCATGGCAGACAAGACTTACCTCGATGGTCAGAATCTCATGGCAGCACTGGACAAGTTTGCAGAGGCTGGCCTTCGCCGAAGGAAGAATAGACTCGCAGATACCCCAGCTAATAAGAGGAATCTCATACACATTGTGATGCATTTCATTGCCCCGATGCTTCTCTTGTTCGTCCGGATGATGCCCAGATACAGAGGACGATGAGGAAGAAACCTCCGGTCACAGGGTTTCTCGATAATGGCACGTTGCGATGCCTCGACCGATTTCCTTGTTGAGCCATTGAGCTTTATCATCACCTATGTGGAACCCGACATTGCTGGAAAGAGGGCTGGTGAAAGCAATACTGAGCAATTGTCATGGCACTGGCCTGGGGATGATGAATCGATACTTCTGATATTTGCATTAATCATTGATATGACCATTTGACCAATCGTTAATGCTGCAATCGCCAGTCAGCCAGAGCCCGGCCGGAAAATCCCAGAGCTTTTGGGCTGCTGGGAGGAGCCTGATTGAAATGGTGGTCCGTACGCCCGTATTGGTACCCACATCATCGATCACAGTACTGGTGCCTAATGGGTAAAGGTATCAAAGAAATCCAGCAACCAAACACTTTATTGTGTTGTTTATCATGGCCAACAAGCCGACAGCACAGCTCGTGCCCAGACTCCGATGCATGGTGGCCGCAGCTACCGTCCTCTGGATGACATCCTGCCACCTACAGCCAAGGATATGATTGACGATATCTGGGAGGAATCGGGTGATCATGGTGAGATGCGGCGCCCAAATCCAAAAAGCTTCCTGACGACGAAAAGAGGGTTCGAAAAGTTTCAACGGAAGCTTCAAAGGATGATTATCAGGTAGCAGCGATACATTGATGTCATCCGAAACCTTGCTCTTGGTCTTGTTTCCGATTACAAGCAAAGCCTAGTTGCTGATGTGGATGTGGCTTGGCTACGCAAGCTCCATCATATGGAAAATCTTCCTGCAGCAGGCTCTTTGGCCAATAGGATGTGTACAAGCAGCCACCCAGCTGCAAATTAGTTGTTGTGTGCAGAGAATGCACTGGCTGGACAGTTGTTCAAGGAATTGTGTTGTGGGTGGGTATTTTTCTTGCACTTTGGAGGGTGGACGGATTGGTGATAATTTGAAGTGTTTTGGTGAGGTTTCGGGTCTGTTCTTGGTGTTTTGTTGATTTTATTATATCATTATTCATATTCATGCATGAAGGGCTGTGTTGAGAGTTCAGGATGTTGGGATTGATCATTGAGACGTATGTTTCTGGGAAAGGCAGAGTGGCAGCGATAGGACTCCATGTATGGCGATCATGTGATTGGTAGTTTAGTCTCTTTACCCAGCAGAAGTTAGCCCGAATAATTAGTGAAGTGCGAACGCTGTTTAGCTCATTGCGATAATGATTATCATCAAAGTAAATCCATGAACGACCCTGTGGCTCCCTGGGCACCTGCCATTGGTAGTTCCGAGTTCTCGTCAAGCCACTGGGATGGATATGTGGGTGGCAGGAGAAGCCAAGATCTGGGAATTGTTGACAGGATAAAACGACGCATCAGGACGATGCTTTTAACCATATCAACGCTTTCTTCCCTTTACACAATGCTTCAATTCATTTACTCTACATTCATTCACATTGCCTGTACTCACTCCTGTCATTCTTTCATACATATCACTCGCTGCCTTTTTCAATCATGACAAGAAGGCGCTGCACTTCTCCTCCTCCTGCTCATCCTTCCAGCAGCAGGAGAACCAGACGATCTATCCACGACGAAGATCTTGATGACGATATCAGCATGATACCTGACAATTACCAGGATCGTCAAGACGACAATTCAGAATCCGACGATGAGACTCTTCGGCGACCATCAAGGCAAGCAATGGGGACGCAGCCATCAACAGATTCCTTCACGTCAACATTTGGAAAACAAGTCATGGCAACTGGATTAACTCCTACGTCAGCGCAACCCCTACATCCTGAGCGTTGGGAGGTCTTTATTGTCTTCGACGAGAAGAATGAACCCGAGCCTGAGCCGCTGGCATCCATGGATGTATCCGATTAAGCGTTTGAATGATTAAATCCGCCCGCTAATGTATATATTTACTTGAGGAAGGATTCAACTGAAGCCAGAGAGTAATGAGATGCATGGAAACCTGAAAATCTGTGGCGATATGAGACGTTTGTTGACGACGTGGCAGGGCTCATCGTCGGCACAGAAAACAACTCCGAGTCACATCTTTGAGGCGTCCCGGCCATGGTCATCTCATGTGTGAAGAATATAGCTATCAATTATGCTGTGCTTGTGAATCCCTTGGCCACGAATGCGGTGAAGACTGCCCAGATTCATTGTTGGTGGTATGAGGAAATCGCCAGGATTGATCCAGCCCAGAGGAACTCAGACCCTCCACGTGCCTACATTTCAGTGGTAAATGAATCATCTGAATAATTGTTTTCATCGCTGACTTTGTGCATCAGGCTCTCACAAAGATCACTTGCTCCCATGCAGCAATGGTATACCACTGCAAGACCTCAACCGACTCTATTTACAGTTTTCAGACACTGTCACCTACAGAGGTCCGGAAAACAGTAGCCTGACTATTGGCCAAGGTCAGATTTACATGCCCCACAAACGTTTGTGAGGTAAGTTCAAAGTTTCCTTGTTGTTTAATCGTGGTCTTGCCGATCAATATAGCAGTGCAAGTTTTGATTTGCAGCGACTCAAATTGTGGATCGTATTCACCGGATATACTTCTATGGCATACGACAAATGGGAATGAACGATCGATCATTGATTGATAAAATCAACCCGCGATTCATGGCCCTCACTGCGCCAGCCATCCACCATTGTCTGTCGGCCTGGAAAACAAACGAGTTTACGGTCCCACCACAGTTTGGTCCAGGAGGTGGAGCACAACGTACTTGTGTTACAAAAACATTAATCAGGAAATTCATAATGCATGCTCAGATGTGTATTTTCGTCTCAACGTGGATTTGCGTTCTTCCTCGGCAGAGGTTCAAGCCAAACAGAGAGACATTATCCGCAGCATGCCTCGCCGAAGGATCCACTCAACTAGTATGAACCCAGCAATGGCACAACCTCACAACGATCAGGGCAGCTTTGCTGACAACTTCCTTGATTCCATCCTGTAGCAGCTGATACAGCAGTGTGACAATTGTTGCAATCGTGTTAGCAGCTTTGTTGCTGCTACGGAAACTGGCATTCAATTCTCAGCCGGTCTGCCTATCGGTGGGTCTGCCATCGCCAGCAGCCACCAGCCCGTCCCCTGCAGCGACAGCAACAGCAACAGCAACAACATCACCAGCATCACCAACATGACCAGCGTTGAGAATACAGCATTAGTCAATCGAAGTATGATCGCAGCGGGTGCGATGTTTCTTAGAAGTCAGGAATGGAGTCAGTGATCGGATTTAGGATTTCCTTTGTGTGCTATTTTATTCTAGGTTTCGTCGATATATCATAATAGTAGTAAATGTAATACAGCTGATGGTATACTGCAGTCTGGTCCCAAACGCGTGAAATCACAATCGTGATGATGCATAACCCTCCCGCGACACTTGAACTTCAAGGTACTGACGATCCTGCATCAACAAATTAAATATTGTGAAACACTTCCGCATGGTAACTATCATTGGTCAAATTACGCCATGAGCATCTTTAAACAAAAACGAACTACATGATCTGTTGAACATATGGAGCGAGTACTAGCATCATCGCGGGGACAAATGGAATCGGGCAAAGTAGGAGTGTGCCCAGAGATGATTTGTTATATTGCCAAAGGAAGTGTGAACCGTTCGTCAAGTGCTCGTTGTCACATTTGCAAAAGTGGGTACAGTGGTAGTGATGCCTGAAAGCAGCATCGCGACCACTCAAAGAACACTCTGGAACAGACTAGCAATGCCACATTTCAGGGAAACATCAAAAAAAAAAATTTTGAGTTTGTGGGTACAATAAACTAAATAAATTTAATGAAGGAAATTTAGTTTTTGCTGATGTACTCAGAACTTATGTTAGAAACTAATCCTTATACCCTGTATACTCTAGGGGTTTATCCAATCTGCAACCAGGTAGGGCAATACTCTCTCCACCCATTTTAACAGTTTTAGCAACCTGAGTATTAACATCAGCTGTTCCTTGGATTAGTTAAGGACATATTGAACTGGCTGCTTGAATACATAAGTTGAAAAAATGCCAAAACTTGATTTCATAATCGATTTAAATTGGTTTCATAGTATTCAGTTATCCAGCGCATTAATAAACTGTTCAAGTTACTGCACATTAGCTCCTGGCTGTTAAATGAGATGTATGAAAAGGTCAGAACACTTGCAGTGAATTTCACAGTGATTGTTCTCTGCATTGGTAATGATGAGAGCAGTGCAGCAGAAATAGACTCTGATGAAATAATAATGGGAGCAGTATGAGTATTCTATAACATCTTGCTGCTTGTGATTCAACAAAATGACTGTAGTTTATACCTCAACACATTACATGATGGTTGATGTGCTTGTACAAGGACGGCGATATGATTTCAGAACTCAAAATATCGAAGACTGAGAAGGCCAAAGTAGTTATGCAGTTTGCAAGAAAATCCCATCACTAATGAATACAAAAGTTTCCAACAATTAATGCTACAATTGTTCCCTGTATCTGGGGCTAAACAGGTTATTATGACAGAATATGAGCAATTTTGGGAGCACCTGAATAGAATCCAATAAGCAGGAAATGACTGGTCAAATGATATTCGACTGAAGGTTAAAGTGGAATTTGAGGATCAAGTCCAATTACTGACACCTTTGAAATGCAACTATTTTGAAAAATTATAACATTATCTTGTACAACAACTATTGTATAAAGTTATGATTTAGGCAACTAGATAGATATGTATACTCCCCATCAATTGTGCACAAATAAGCAGTGGTGCAGTCGAAGTAGTCTACCATATGGCAAATGTCACCCCCAGCAAACCTGGTGATATTCAGCTACATGTCAGAAAGGCAGTGCCTGGAGCCTCATAGTTGTATATTCTTGATATACAACATGTGCTCTGACCCATATGCCAAATACTTCTAGTGGCGTATCGGTTGACCCGTGTGCCAGATAGGAGGTTGGGGAGGACGTTGCGAACAGCAATGAAATCCTTGCAGCCAATTTATCTCAACCATTATGTTACCATCTCCATCTCGATCACTGCACCATGACACTATCCGTAACACGTTACACTATTTACAATATTTACCTCCACATCATGTTCTGCCACCACTGCCAGTGAAGTCTCTTCTTTAGCAGTATCTATCCTTGCTGAGGGCGACAAAGATGAAGCGCAAGTTGAGCAGGAAGCTGATGAGGAGGAGGAGGAGGATGAGGAGGAGGAGGAGGAGGAGGAGACAGCAGAAGATTAGTCTTATGGTGCGAATACTTGTACTCTACATTGTGTACCAGCCCAGGCCCCTGGTGGAGCAAAGGAAACTTTTGCAATTGACTACATATTTTGGTTTTGAAAGCGCTAGAAATTTCTTCTATTTCTGAATTTCCTTTTGTCTTATTAATGGTTCCTTAGCAGGGTTGTTGTAGAATATAAAAGTACTGTATGGTTTGCAGTTTGTCAACTAAGTGCACCAGTCGATGACCAACAGGTCAACTCGTTATACAAGTCTTCCTTTCACCCCATGGGTCAACCGTCACACCGAATTGCCCTAATGCGATATGGGTCAACAGATAGGTCCAGGGTTAGCGAAAGTTCCGGACCGTCCGTTCGGGTCCATGTCTGGGACAGAACTGAACAATTGCTAAATTCGCGGTCCAGGTTCTCAAGTCACCCAAACCGTCAATTCGGGTACAGTTTGATGGCAATTTCCCAACCCATCTGAATTGGGCGGGTTGTCAGCGGGTCGCCCAACTGGTCCATCTGTTGATTCATATAATGCTCGAATTTTTGCAGTTTGATAATAGTGTCTTATCAAAATCGTGCATTCAACAGCCAATAATTTGTTTTTGCATGTTTTGCAGTTTGCAATATTGATGATGTTGGAATCGGTGTTTTTCCTGTAATATGTTGCATTGTTGTGTATAAAAGCTCTCAATAGCTCGGTTATGAACACATATATCCTTCCGATGCTACAATTACTGAATATGCCAAACCGAAAATTGTTGATGGCATGTTAATGCTCATTTTCAACATGGGGCAACGTAGATGGCATGCGCTGTTTCGGTCGAAAAGGCCACCAATACTTCTTATACAAATCATCACGACATAACAATTCTTTGATTGGCCAAGATGCAAGACCATCAATCATTGACGTGCCATTGACGCTCACTATCAGGATGGGGCAGGGAGCGTGTCACTACTGTTTTTGCCACTGAAGGCGGCCAATACTACATTTATGGATGTGTACAACCAATTGCTAGTTAGATTACCCAAGATGTAATAGCAGAATTTGTTTACCCTCCGTTGACGCACAGCTTCAGGATGGGGCAGGGAGCACATCGCAATTGTATTTGCCTCTAAAAGCAGCCAATACCTGCCTTATGGATGTATGCAACCAATCGCCTGTTAGATTACCCAAGATGCAAGATCTAAAATAGTTGATGCTCAGTTGGCACTCATTTTCAGGATAGGGCAGAGAGTCTGTCGCTATTGTTTTTGCATCTGAAGGCAGCCAGTGCCTCATTTATGGATAATTGCAACCAATCGCCACTTAGAATACCCAAGATGCAAAGCCAAACATCATTAACACTCCTTTGACACACATTTTCCAAATGGAACATTGACTGTGTCGCTATCTCTTTTTCCTATGAAGGCTGCCAATATGATGGTTACGCTTAACAGCAACCTAATCACTTTTCAATAACTGTGCTTCCAAGACTACAAATCGTTGATGCTCCGTTGACCCTCGTTGTGATGTATTGTCCATTTACACTCTGCTCTCATCGAAAAATGGATTCACAATTATGTGACTTTATTGGTTGTCTTCCTGTCAGATTGAGACATGGCCCTTTGGCAAAACCAAACCCAATAATATTCTTGCACTGGTCGCTCTCACTCTAATACAATTTCAATATCTTGCCAAATGATTCATTTTGCCCACAATGGTTCTATTTAGGACCCAATATTCACATGCGACTGCTGAATATTCCCCCATGATATTTCTCAAGATGAAATTCTCTGTCAAACAACATTAATAGGCTGGTGAGAATACATTGAGGCATTCTGTCCTACTGTTTGCTGTTCCCCTTATTCCTCCTCATTTACATTATATTGACCATCATCAACACCTGTTGAGCATGATTGTTTAACCTCCATGTTAGCCGAATCAATCCAGGAACATTCAGTGCCGCACTCCAATCCAGCTACTCTGGGGTGTCTGGATCGTTGATGCGATTGTTGAGCACTCTGTCGGATTCATTATCTGCCTCCCATTTGTCATTGCTCTCATTTGGATTGTTCAAGGCCCATTCCAGTCAAGCCGATTTATGATTTCCGAAATGCATTGAGGTGCACGATCCTCAGCACTTTCCCCGTGAAAATGGGCGAATCATTTCATTCGGCAGGCATTCAGCACTTGAGTTCGTCCCCCAGGGAGGTGCTTTGCAGACAGAGCTGGTGGCACAGGTGATCATTCAGACGATTCAAATGCAGCCACCCCATCAAGTTGAATGTTTAACCGGGACGCCTTGACAATGTCCTCAGTATCTGAACGGTATCCTATGGCTGTCATTTGCTTCTTTTGAGCGGGGGATTGCTTCTGTGTAGCACGTAGGTTTTGGCTACCATGCCAAATCTCCAAAAAGTCGTGGACCTTGGCCATTCTGTGCAATTTCCTTTCCTCCACCTCTCTCTTCATTTCCAAGTTGTTTTCATTATTCATCATTTCTGATGCTGGGTCATTGCTTGCCAATCTCTCAATATTGGCTCGAAAGAACTGCCTTACATTGCCTGTTTTACGAAGGGTCTCACCTGCAGTTTTGGGCTGCCTCCAGCTCATCCCATCTCGCCCAAGGGAAATACTGGCCTCCATTCTGACACCATGTGGTATGATAGAGAATACATCCCATGCCACATTGGAGAGATCTGCCTATTTGGAGTGTGTTTCCTCTGGTTGACGCCACCAGTCGGTGATATCTGGTATCCAAAATCTACTGCGAATCTCCATAGGGATCGAGTGGTACTCATTATGATTCGGATCAATTTGCCCCCAGTTCACTGGTAATTCAGGCAGTGAATTAATAGAGAATCTTGTGGCTGTCACTAAGCGTGGTGCACAATCACTTTGTCCTGGTGTCATTTCAGCCACAATTTCAGGCGTTCAGTATTCTTCATCATTACTGGACATATCATATATATCAGACGAGGATTGACCAGATCTAGAGTCCGTAGCGGAGGAGGACAGACTATTACTTGGTATGGTTTCGGGTTCAATGCTGGGCAAACATCTATGTTTGTCCCAGTATTCATTCTCCACATACATCAGAAAGGCCTCCTGGTTTTGGATAGTATAGAAAGTATCCTCCTCAGGATTAATATCCAGTCCATCATCCCACTTCCTGAACGATCACAACATCTGGTCGGGATGAAGGATGTGTGCTGAAATAAGAACCATCTCTGTCGTTGCAGTAAGTTCAGCATAATAGTTGGACAGCGTCTGTCATGCAAACATAACCGAGAAGTATGAGTCTTCCTTCCATTGACTCTTCTTCTTAGAGAAATGTCGCATAACACCATCCATATGATCGAACATGTCCTTGTACAGAGTGATAAAGTGATGCAGCGTAACTGTATGCGATTTGGACACCCCCAGGGTCCAGTACCGGAATAGCCTTAACACCTCCATGACGTACTTGAAGATGGTCCATTCATCCTGAGTTGTGAAGAGTGGGCAGTAGTCACTGTATGTTTGATTCTTGAGCCGCTCCAAGGTGAATTCTCGTAATCGGTAGGCTCGCTCAAGCAACTCCAGTGCTGGATTCCACAATGTCTTCACATCGATGATAGGTAGTACTGCGATCCGTTGTTTCGCGTTTTGACAATCCAAGTACTCATTTCGATGACAAGGTGTCAGAGTAATCATTACAGCAAGCATTCTCGGCTATCTGAAGGTCAGTTTCAGTACTTTCAAAATTTCTTCAAATACGTACTTTCTCAAGTATCTTTGCTAAACCTGGCCACAGAGCTGACACCTTGTTCATTCTAGCATTGCCCTCTTTACGAAGTCTTTGACTCTTTCCTATGTCTATCGTTTCATTCTCTCCAAATTGCTGATCCTGCTGATGGGCTTCCCAAGACTTGGTACAGTCATTTATACCCAGACTGCTCATGGACTCACCTAAAGCAGGCTGAATGACATGCACCATCCATGGTATGTGGTTTCTCAATGCAGGCCATTCGATGCCAGAGGCCTCAAGGGTTGACTGTGAGTTGCGAGATATCGAGTAATTTGAGGATTCATTATCAGTATTACTTCCGAGTAAACGGCTGTCAGTTAGCCCAAAACGATCCAGAACTTCTTTTACATGTACTGCTGGCCGTGATCAAGTGTATTGACACTTGACCTATCATTCTTAATTAGCTTTCGAAAGATGGAAAGAATAGGTGATCAACCTCATCCAATGCGAGTTGTACTTCTCGCAAAGCCCATATTTGAGCCATATAGTAAGCAATGACCAATATTATGGCTAATTTTTCGTCAATGTCCACCCATCTAGAGCTGAACTGACTTTATCTTTTGCGGGCAATGGATGCTTCATTGCATCCACTGTCATGGTGTATTCCCTCTGGCAAATGCTACTCAGCATGCTAGCCGATGGTACCCACAACATGCTACTTAATACATTCCATGACCGTTGAGGCTAGATGATTAATATAGCGTTTCATGGAATGTGAGCCGAAACACATCCTAACATGAGGTAGTGATTACACGTGTTTTGGAGAATTCTGGCAGTTTGAAGATCCTTCCCTGCCAGTTTGAAACATTTTGTCAGTCAATTCAGTTAATTTAGATAAAACCTAAATGTGAAATATCAATTTGCTTTGCAAACTTACTATTGCAATTCATCCACTTCCTTGCCTCTTTAGTATGGCTAAAGCTGTTTCATTATCCGTTAAACTGGTTGATTTGGTAATTTCCGACTCAGTCAATTTGATTAATTTTGCATTGTCCAATTTTGCTACCAAGTGTTTCTCCAATGACCTGGACCCAGGTTCTGATGGATGGCGAAGAACTTGAAGAAAGACAATACATATGATGCCAGGGCTGCCGTTCTCCCACAGTCTGCGGTGTAAATAGAATCACCGGGATGGTGCATGCCTCCATTTCTTCTAAGCAAATGGAAGCTCCGAGCCTACATTCATTGGAGCCCACCAAACATCAACTATGATTTGGAAAGTAAGGTTGGTCAAATCGCAAAAACAGACTGCAAAATTTTTGGAGGACATCATAGCCTCCAGCAATGAGGTATTGGAACATTTGGAATCTGACATCACGGGAGGAATTTGAAAGCTGGGTAATTTGACTTGCGAGACCGTCCAAAGTATCATTACAGTAATGTAGGAAGCTGGTTCTGAAATATTGACTCTGGAGCTACAAGCAAGAAAAATGACAGACCTGTGAGACATTGCATGCATATTGGTCAAGTGTAATACAAAGACATATTGAAAGGACTGACCATTAGTAACTCAATTTAGGAACAACGGAGTGCTGTTTGATGCTGTGTAGCTTACTGAGCCTACCCGAAAACTGTTGACACTCTGTTGGCGCTCCTTTTTTGGAGGCGGTTGTGATACTGTCAGTAGCATTGTGGCTCATAAAGGTGGCCAAAAGTTCAATTACGGGTCAACGCCGTTGCATAGCGATTTGATTATGCATGATGCAAGACCAAAAATTGTTGATGCACTGTTGACACTCAATTGTAGGAGGTAGTAGCAATATTGTTACTACCATTTTTGACAACAACGGCGGCCAATAGTGTGATTATTGGTTATCATCATTACTGAGCCATTTGATTATCCACCATGCAGGACCAAACATCGTTGACGCTCTGTTGAGGCTGATTTTCAGCAGTCAGTTGTAATACCGTGACTAGCATTGGGGCCTATACAGGCGGCCGATTGTTCGATTATCGGTCAACGCTGTTGCAAACCCATTGGATTATCCACGATGCGAGACCAAGAATGGTTGATGATCTGTTGACGCGCACTTTTAGACGGTAGTAGCAATATTGTCACTGCTGTTTTTGCCCATGATCGTGGCCAATAGTATCAGTTTGGGTTACGATCATTGCATCGCGATTTGATTATCTATGATGCAAGACCAGCAATTGTTGACACTCTGTTGACGCTCCGGTTTAGGAGGTAGTAGCGATATCACAACTAGCATTTTTGCCCATAAAGGCGGCCGATAGCATGATTATGGGTTAACACCATTCCATAGCAATTGGACTATACATGAACTAACACCGAAAATCATTGATTCTCCGTTTATGCTCCTTATCTGGTGGTTTTAGGGATATTGCCAGTAGCATTTTTGCCCATCAGGGCGGCTAATAGCCTGATTATGTGTCAACACAGTTGCATAGCCATCAGATTATCCCAGATGCAAGAGCAAAAATTGTTGACACTCCATTCATGCTCATTTTTAGGAGGTTGTAGCCATTTTGTCAGTAGCATTTCTGCCCATAGGGGCGGCTAATACTGTGATGATGTGTTAGTACAGTTGCACAGCCGGGTGATTAACCAAGATGGAATACCAAACATCTTTGATGATCCATTGACGCTCATTTCTAGGATGTGGCAATCAGCGTGTCGCTTTCTTTTTTACCTATACAGATGGCCGATAAGTCATCTTTGGAAGAGGGTGACTATGCAGCCCTTTGATTGCAGAAGTGGTAAGACTTGAAATTGTTGATGCTCCATTGACGCTTACCTTAAAGCCATACTAACAGGTATTCAATGCTCAACAATTGTACACATAATGCAGACAGTGATTATTAACTGCCAATACATATTTGCTATGTATAATAATTTGCATCCAAAAGCTTCGAGGCCTCAAAGTTTCTGAGTAACAACCAGACAAAGTATCTGTGCGATGCCTGATGTAGCCCTATCGCATTTAGGTTCTTTCACCCCACAAATTTGGGCATATAGATTCATCCACTAGTTTTTGACATATATGGCCTGATTCCCCACCTTTCCCTAACAAGCTCCTTCTCCTCGGTTTCCATGATATAACATCATATGCAATTTTCAACATCTCGACCATCTGCAGCCGGGCTGAGCGGAGAGTTATGCAGTTGGATGCATGAAATACTGCGGCATGATGACTGGCATTTATTCGGTTTCACGTCATGCAGTGACCACTTCTTCTATGACCCATATGATGTCACTGACTTAATTTTACTTAGTAAATTTTGCTTTTAATTCAGTTTTTGCATTCACATTTCACCATAACAGGCAGGGCAATATCCAGTTTCATTAGCGCCAAACATTTCTGTCCCGGCGGGATGGCAGTGTCAGAGCCGTCAGAGACACCCCAGTGGCGAATTACTCCTCGCAGGCAACAACACCGCATTTGGTGTTCAACATCGCCCTCCAATCGCATTTTTACTGTTTCTTCTCGCTCTGTGGGTCTCCAATTTCAGAAGAATACTCTGGCATTGTGGGCAACTGTGAACATATGTCGGAATGGGTTGTTTGGGTACGCACTTACATCTGGATTGCAATGGGATGGGTGACGCTGTTACAATGTCTCCTTGCTTTCCTTCTACCTGCGCGCAAAGAGCAAATCTCTCTTTACTAAGTATACACATCATTCCAAGTCACCAGATCTGTGTGGCTATTGACAATCCATCACTCATTCCTTACGTCCAGTGACTTACGGCCTGTAGCTATCTCTGGAATTACGTGTGGTCAGCCAATAATGTTTCCCACGCTGAAAACTTGCAAAGGAACTGCTACAAGTGCTTTTCTCGCTTGAACAAATTTCGAGACAGGATCCTGGTTACCCGAGTATTCAGGTATCATGCTGAGCACCAGGGCTACCCATTACTCAACGAATGCTCCATCCTTATTTAGGAACTTGATTTTGAATAGTGGTTGCAGTTGACATAGGGGACGCCCATTCAGCGCGCGATAACACCTTCCCAGGCGTTGTTAGACCCCCACCCGGTCGTGCCATCGATCCCCTCTGCGCCAGCTCTGGCATCCTGTGCATCAACACATCTGGGACGTGTGTTCACCTTCTAAACCCTCAACTCGAACCTTGATACCATGGTAAATACAGAGCTCCATTGAATGCAGTTGTTCATCCGATATATACGGCTTGTTACGACTCGAATGCCTGATTCACTCCCCGGTTCCGCAGTATATTACCACACAGCACATTGCGTCTTTCGTGTTGTCGAGTAATGGTCTGAAGTCTTTCATCATAGCGTCAGGATGTTTTCCATCATGGCAGTTTTGGGGTCCCATGAATCTGGGCTTCACATATGATTTGGAGCTCTGGGGGGGAGCCAGATTAGCACCGGAAGGGAGGACTTTGCCAGCAGCAGCGCTGTTCTCCCGACGCTGAGCTACAGCTTGGAGATGAAGCTCTGTGAATTCGACCAACAGAATGCGACGCTGAAAGATAATTACTTGTGGCAGGTAGTCGAGATTGTGATTGGAGGTGTTCGAACTGTCCTTGAGGTTCGTTTCATGTGCTTGTTCTTGTCTCTCGGCAGGATCCGGTTGCAAGCCTCCGTATTGACGAATCTGTTTGACCCAATGAGACATCAAGTTGACCTTCAGACAGTTGGAGTCGGGATCAAACTTCTTGGAAAGATCTATCTCGTCGCTGATATTATCCTGCGAGGCCTTCATTTCGCGCCACTTCTTGGACGGCATCCAAGTTTCTGCATTTACTTCCTTGTCTACCTGTCGCTTCTTCGCGAGTTCCATTTTCAGGGTATTGGGTTTAGTATTAGTCTTTTTACCATCTGGGCCGAGTAACAAAACATCTTTGAAGGTGTGAAAGCAACCCAACGGGTGCTCCATGTAGCTAAATGTTGCAACATCGTGAGATTGATATCAAGCATACATAATGAATTCCAACAATGCCCGTCTGCACTCCAATGCAGGATGCAATATGGGATGCTGAGTGGGGCTTCTGCCTCGTAGAGACTGGGTTACAACTCCAAGCAAGTTCGGGCTCATTTGGTTCATCTCCTTCCCATTAGATTGAGAAACTTCCTCATACAACATATATTTTGTTGTGAGGTGGTGGTAAGCAGGCATGGATAACCAGAGTGCGTTGTATTTGTCTAGCTTTTCGAGCATCTTCACCAACTGATGAATCCACTACTGGAGGTGGTCAATGATGCTGCTCTGCATTGTGTGGAGGAGGTCAGGCTTCGGAAGGTCGGTCATGATGGAGGAATTATGTCGAGACTAGTTGAATCCTCGGTGAACATGGCGCAACTAAAGTTTGGCATTAGCTGCCTTCATATTGGCATCAGTGGGCGTGGTATATAGGTTATGATCCCACTGGGCGTTTGGCTTGTCAGGTGGGACATAATCTCCAAGTTTGTTCTTTGGAGACCTGCACCTGAAACAGACATGCCGCTTGAAGTGATGTTGGTCACAATACTCTGGGCAATCTGCAAGCCATGCTGCTACAACCAGTTTGCAACTCCTGAAGTTGCCATTTGTACAGAAAACGCTGTAATACCCGCTCTCGGAGCTGGGATTCTGTTTCATCGTGAGAGGCTGGAGTACCCACTGGAGTACTTCATTCAGCACCACTCGGATCGTTTGCCACTGCTTTTCTAGCCGCTTCTGAGGAATATCGCGGTTCTTGATTGGAATCTGCATGAGAGCGACCATCACGACGCTTTGCGCGGAGGGCATCTGGCGGATCTTCAAAGATCAATTGCCACTTTTCATGTATTCAGGCCACTCTGTCTTGGTGCCAGCAGAATTCAAGAGATGTGTTCCGTCAGACATGAACATTAAGCGATCCAGTGTATCCCCCACTGTGAACATTCACTCAATGTCAATTAGCACGTTATTTTCCTGGAGTATCTCTGCTTACCTGTGTCTCCCACCAACAGTTGGCTGTGTGCATTGTGGTATAGAGGCATTCAGGTGGGGGATGACTGCTGAAGAAATGCTGAGTGGCGAAAACGAGATCCTCGGTGTATGCTGTCTGCCGCATCCACGCTCTCATCCTTTTGATGATGTCTCAACTCTGGTGTTTGATAGGGCATTGGTGATTGTCATTCCATCTCATATCCTCAAGGGTGTGTAGTTCCCACTCCGTGAGAGCCTGATCTTCTGGCATGCTAGCCAAGAGTTTCTGGACGCAATCCCCGTTTTTGAAGCTTGGGAAATGCAGAGCGGTGTTTTCTTCTTTGAGCATGTTGTCATAGTACATCTTCAAGCCCTTCTTCTTGATCCCACACTGAGGATATTGGTACACTGCACACATCGCGAACGGGTCGTAGGGATTGTTTTGTTGGTTCGACTCCAGGTAACCCTGAGCTTCGCGTTCCCATGACCCAGCAATGTACTTGGGTGGTGGAGCCCCGGTGATGGTGTATGTTCCCGTCCGGGGCATAGGATGTGGCAGTGGTTGAGATGCCAACTCTGCGATATTTTCAACGTGGGCAAGGCAGGGAAACGCGTCCAAGTCTTCGACTGAATCTTTGTTAGAGTTGAATTCACGACACTGACCGGGTTCAACGCCTCACGGTGTGCTGTGAATACTCAGAATCTGCTGGCATGCTAATTGGAGGTGTTCAGGATGATGTAATTTGATCGGTTTCAGTTGCCAGCTGCCTGAGGTGAACTTGTTTCAGCTTGTAAATTAGTGGCAACAGAAAGGGATCTTCTCTGGCATTGTCGACAACAAGCGAGGAGTGGAGTATACACTGTCGAAAGGGACGAAAGTTGGTGCTGGGCCTGTGCAGCCTGGTGTGGGTTTGAGCCCACGATACTTTCAGCTAACTGGAGAGATGAATTTAGCCTCAACACCATCACACGGAGGTACCTTACACGCTAGGAGTTACAAACACGCTGCATGCACGATGTCCCATAATTCTATGAACAAAATAAAACCATTACAAAACCCATAAGTGAAATATACCCTGAGCGATCCAAAAACCTCGCGATGTGTGTCACAATCAATGCCTGAGATAATCAGATTAGAACACTAGAAACAAACAGGACAAAAATCTGACCCTAACCGAGATGCAACGAGCATCGCCTCCTGTGAGGCGTGAGCACTGGTTCACTCCTCGCCTACTGAGCCATCCGGGGGGGCCTCTGGGAGAGGGACATCGTGGAGAGGGACTTCAGGGAGACTGTCGCCATCTGCTGACTCGCCAAGCAGCTGCTGATCCACATCCACATCCCAGGTGTTTCCGGCTGCCTCAGCATCTTGCAGAGTTGGCACTGCCAGGTAAGGTTTTTCTGGTGTCACAAGCCCCGGAAACACCCGCCTACTGACGGGATGAGTCTCGAGAGTCCACGGTCGTGGGCGAGGCTCCGGGGTTTGTGGCGGTGACACAGGGGCCGCAGGTTGTGGCCATGAGGTATACTCGCCCATATCCAGGCCTTACTCAGATAGCACGAATGGCTGATCTTCTACCATGATATCTACATCATCAGCCGATGTATTTACCATCTCTCCCTGCCCAATTGTCCGAGGTTCTTTGCCATTATCCTCATCCTCATCCTCCTTCTCATCCTCATCCTCCTCCTGCATATCTGCTTCCTCTTCATCCTCATCCTGTTCATCTTCCTCCTCATCATCACCATCCCTGTCCATATACACTTCGCCATCTAAATCCACGACCTATCGCGCATCCAGATCATCCTCCATGTGCATGTCCACATCAAAATCATGATCTGAGACATATTCGCCGTCTGACTCCTCGGTAGAGTGGGTACCATGATCTGAGGAGATTGACTTAGCGGGCGAAGGTTCCAGCTCTAAATATACCCGCTCTAGTTAGCCCTCCTTGTCCAATTCTGCCTCATACATTTCCTTCTGCAACTGCAAACCAACGGTGCGAAAGATATCATTACCCCCTGGCGTTTGTTTAACTGAACCTTTCCCTTTACCATTTCCCTTCACCTTCCCCTTCCCTTCCTCCATTGCCTTCCCCTTACCTTTCCACTTCCCATTCTTTGTTCCATTCCCTTTCCTGGTCCGCTTCCTTCAACCCGGTGTCTCTTCCTCACCCTCACTGTTGTCATTCTCACATGCATGGCAAGTACAGCTCCTTCCACCGCTCCGCACTCCGGGATCTGCCCAGTTCTCACCATCATCATCCTCATAATTCATCTCATCCCAATTCTGTGGTCTAACCGTGAGGAAGTCGCCTGGCTTGTACTGCTGACAGCTTGGCAGCTCAATATTTGCCCTGAGATGATTGCTGCCTAATCAAGGGAAACTATCGCCGGTGCATTGACCCTTCTCCAAGCTGGTCATCAGCTGATTGAAGCGATCAACTTGATCCCCGAATGCACTGGGGTTGTCCCACCTCCAATTGTTCATTTGGTCACAGGTTGTGTCAAACATTGGCCCCATATATGAGCGGTTGGTTGCCCACCACTCCCGAAACAGCGGACACCTGCTCCTGCAGTGCGGCCACATTCGAAGGAATTGTGACCAGTAGCAAGTCATGACTGGATCAAGAAAGATTATATCAGAAATGCGGTCGCATGCCCTGACATCCTAGATGCCGCAAGCAGTGTATATCCGTATGTGTCCAGAGATGTGTTCCGAGATGAATCCCTGTATATAGTCCAGATCCAATGACAGGTCGTCAATTAATAACCGATGTCGGCATTTTCCCCCTAGCAGATGCCTTCCTCCTTCCATTCCGGCTGCCCTTTGCTGCCATCGCTGTGTGTTGAATACGAATCTACCTCCAAGGCATTAGGATTATGATACAGTTGCATGTAGCGCAAGGAATCACAGAGGGAACGTAAAACGTTGTGTAGGTAATCAGGTGTGTTTAGGAATGAGATACGTTTTCTTGTGCAAGTCACGTGATGTCGACATAGTTCAGGATGCTGGCGGAATGTTTGCCACTGGAGGTAAGGAGAATGGAGGTGTGGGTGGGAAGAAAGGATATATATACTCGAGTTCCTGTGATTTCTTGGTTCAACTTGTTTTGTTGGGTAACGACAACAAAATGACCTAGCCTGTATCTTGTACAACCACCAGGAACCTCATGGATGAGAAGCCTCGAGACAAGATACAGTACTCGCGGAGAGGAAAGTCTAAGACGCTGGGCGTTACTTGTCCATCACAGAACCACTTTACGGCTGAGACCTCGTCCATCTCGGGGCAACCTCAGTACTTCTGAGGTTGTCCCCACTGTGCAACTATCCAATACAGCTACCAACATGGCTAGTGGTGGAAAAAGCAGACGCAACTGATGTCGGAGGATATGGAATCCGAAATTGGTCTCTTTGCGATGTGTTTAGCTCAGCCGAATGGGGGATCTCCACCGGGAATCTGGAGATGTACACAATCGATGATTTGAATTATTGTTCCAAGAATGAGTGCCATACTATGATGACCACGCCAAGACGGCATAAACACCCTTCAAGCGGTGCAAATCGACCTTCAGACATTCCTGTAACAGTGAATATCAATGCTGAGTATAATCTGATGGCAGGTAACCCCATAACTGAATGCTTTTGAAGGGATCTCGTCCCCGAGTATTGTCACGGTCTAGAGTCTGGTGCGGTCTACACTGCCCCTCTTTCTTTGTTGAATCCCTCCCTGCTTCCACAAATAGAGGTCTACCTCGCCTGCCATTGCATATGAATGCAGAGGAAAGTATTGCTACATTCTTAACGTCAAACAACTATATTGGACTATGCCTTCCCAAAGGCCTCACCCTGACAGGGCTCCAGTCGTGCGACCTGTTCAAAGTCATGCGACTCATCAGAATCACTAAAAGTGTGGGCGTTCGGGGAATTGTCAACTTCCCCCTGCTAAGGGACGCCTTTCCGTACCAGGTGACGAGAGGTAATCTTCTGATGGAGGGAGTTTCGTAGCCTCAACAATGCAAGGTCAGAACTCCACCCCCTCATCTTCGCTAAACAGTTCTCATGGTGCAGATATCACTCAACGCGTGTCAGCTACCCTGTCCACAATGCAGTGACCGTCAATATATACTCCAACCACCACACCGGGTACAAGCAGTCGTCAAACACCAGCACCTGGAGGAACCTCATAGACAGACTCAACGCGTTACGTTTTATCCAGCCCCGCATCTGGCATCGCTAGCACTCCCACTCTTCTCAGAGGACTTGAAAACCTGCCTACGGCCATCCCTAATCCAGAAGCCCGCACGATCATTACAAATCCACTGTGAACGTGAGCTGCAGATGGGACTTCGAGGCAGATGCAGTCGCAATCGCAATGGCAGGCGGTGACTACACCTCAACCGATGGTCTCGGGCAGTCGCTGCATCCATTGATTCGGTCACTCAGACATCGTGCATCTTGTATTTGCAACGGGCGGACTCATGGAGCTCTACAAGTGCCACAGAGGGCCACTTATGAGTGCAAGCGACTTGGAGACGGTAAGTTATGCAACATGACGCATTGTGCAAGCATAAGCTGAAACCCCACACAGGCAGATAATAGAGACGTACTGGAACACTGCTATGCAGCAAAACAACATTTGGTCCATAGCATTTGAGGCACGCACAAAGGAGAACTTGAAAGAGGTATGCTGAAGCAACGGCCGACGTTGGATATTATTAGCTCAAACCAGTACCAGGTTGGAACACAAGTTGATACGGTTAAATCCCATTTTATTCAATCATCCAGGGTCAACATTGCAGAGGTTTATAATCTCCCCTGCTTTGAATTCGACACAGAGCGTTTGGAATTCATTGATTCCCTGACAATAAGTATCATTATTCTGTAGCAGAGCATGTGGAAGGTGGTGTACGCGGTCCAAATCCAACGCAGAGAGAGTCGAAAGCTGCTAACAAATCGCCAGCGTCCACTTGACTTACTACCGGAAGCAATCTTGCAGTGTATCTACATTGAATTTTATCATCGGGCGGATAACCGCAGTAAGGATGCTGATAGATTTCATAATTCCATGACTGACAACAAGGATGGTTGTATACCATCGCCTCTGATCATGTTTACCTGCACCGCGTTGTGCCATGCTCTCTTGGAGTGGCAAAAGTACAAAGGTGTTCATCCACAAGCTTCCAAGTCAAAGCTGAAAGGGGACAGACCTAATCACTTGAACTACTTCAACTACAAGATTGCCGGTGGTAAGAACACATCCTGCGGCGCTGCAATGGGTTGCAAGTTGTTATCCTTGCCCGGCGTTGCAGACACATATATATTCTTGATCATTACCTGGAACACACTACCTGAGAGCTACCAACAGTAGGTGTATGAAACCAATCTTGCTACAGTCAAGCGTCAGATCCAACAAGCATAGAACCCAATGCCTGCCATGGTCATCAGCGTAGAAGCATCGCGTGTTGTCTATGCTAGTCTTCTTGACTATTCGACCTCCGAAGTGGCTCTTGAGGAGCCTAAGATCGGAAGCGCTGACCCAGACATCCCAACGGACCTCAATTGCACGGATACGACCTGCCTATCAGGATGTCAGGGTGCAGTGGGGATTACAAAGATGACGGTGACGACAGCGACGAGTGTGATGCCATCCCCACCGCCAGCCGGCGACAACTGGCTGTGACAGATCTCGAGAGGTTTGACCCGGGGACCGTTGATGTCGACAGGTATGAGGGAGAGGCTTGCGACAATGCACATACGGACGAGGAGAAAGAATCATCACAAGCCGATGATGGATCAATGCACAATGTGGAGGACTGAGGGCATTGTAGGTGTGACCTGAAAACCAGTGAGGTCGACAGGTATGAGGGCGAGGATGGCGATGATGCGGATACAGCTCAGCAGGAAGATGAATTGCCAGACGATGATGGATCAATGCAAAATGTGGATGACTGAGGGCATAGTACTTCAGAGTGTGAAGATTGGAGAGTATATTTCAGAACTGTAAAATACAATATTGGCGAAGCAAATGCAAAGGCAAGCAATGTATCCAACGCGAAGACAGTATTGTAATAAGTGGCAACATGTCAAAGCTTTACATATATGAGGAGAGTGCGGCATCAAATATATACCAGTAGCGGAGTGGTAAAATGTGGCACTTCGCTGGAGAAAGGCAGAAACGTCACCAGGCACTATGTTAATGGTTACGGCATATGTGTAGCCCCTGGTAAGAATGTCACATGTGTGTCATTCTGATGGTGGGTATACGTCATCACATTCCAGGCGCAAAGTAAAGCAGGTATGTATGCGACCAAACTGGTTGCCAGGGCGACGGGACAGGTGTAATTCTCTGTCCGAGGGTACGAGGTTCTGTCAGAGCTGTCAGAGCTGTCCGGAACACTTGGGTGTTTCTGAAGGAAACTAGTGCTGTTGCTGATGTTGTTGGTTGTCTATCAACTTGAACAGGATTTTAGAACTTTCACATGGCCCATACGACCCGGGCATATGCACTGACAGATTATCATGTCTCACAATTTGTTCACTGAATTACACAGAAAGCTGACAAGTAGCAAAATAGGTAAACAAATTGCTTTTCATCAAGATATGTCATCAAATATAACTATGCTGCTATCTAGGGCTCCAGCGACGCAGGAGCCGTCACCATTTCTTCGTCCGGATCCCACTTCTGTATGGTAACAAGCCAGGAACACCATATGCACTGCTAGAAGCTTATGGGTTCAAAAGGCTTCGAATTCTTGTGAGGTGACAAATTAGGCGCTGCGTCAGGCCCGAGAAATGCTTTGCATTTGTATGACTGGGGTTTCTTGGATCCCCGCCTCATTTGACTACTTCCTGGTCGAGAAATCTCTTGTGGCATTTGTGATTGTTGGGGTCCGATATCACAATTCTGTATGAGTTTTCCAAATATCATCAGGGATGGTGTGGCTGCAGTCGTATCTGTTCAGGGGTTGGCAACTGCCAGACCCTCAATTCAGCTGTCTCATACTTCATATCCCACTCATGGAAGTAGTCAGCCAAGTCCCCCCATCCCGGTTCCGTCACCTCCTCAAGCCTCATCTGTGTCTGCCAACATGTCTCGATGTGTTGCTTTACCATTTCGGAGATTGTGCACATCACCCAACTGTGTTCATCAGCTTCACTCAGGTAGCCCAGCTCCGTATCTTCTTCGTCATCTGCAACGTCTTTCTCATCCTCCTCATCGTCGGAACATGCAAGATTTCTCAGACTGTCCCTGATAGCATACATCATCTCCTCAAATATGTTTTCAGGCTTTGTGGTTGTCGATCCCGCTTTTTCTGCATTTCTCATATCTTTCTGGACTTGCATAATTGCTGTCTCTGGGCCTTGAACTGTCTTTCTTGCCACAGCGGTCTCCCTATCCACATCATCCACGATCCATTTGTCTTTCTCCTTGTTGCTCAAAGAGAGCGTTTCTCATCTATTCTCCGCCGAAAGCTTCTTTCTAGATCGCAAGCAGTGCTGTGCTTTCAATGTTCGGACCATTTCTGCGTCCAAGATGCTATTGCATTCATTTGCTTGATGATGTTGTCGTGTGGATAGCTTACTCGAATTACCTCATGTGCCTGCTGGATGTGGCAAAAGGTTCATCTTCGGTGAACTGCCCATTGTATCATGAGTTGGCTTTGTTGTTGGGCCAGATGTTGAATGTTGCAAGATATGGACCACATGGAGCCAAGCTGTGTTGTGATGTCAAGGTTGGTACATTTGATCGACTTGGACAAAGCAAAATCTGCATTATGACCGTCACTTCTTTCGGAATAGTAATGCTAACCATCCAAATAGACTTGTTGGTTAGCGTCTGATTCATGTAAGATCCTGGGGACATCTTGAGAAAAACATCACCAGGCGTCATTTCCGTCTCAGAAAGTTTTATTTAAATCTCTCAAACCTGAGATTTCAGCTGTCGTTCACCACAAGGTATCCCTGTAAACAAAGAAACAACATCGGACCGACTTGCTGCAAATCGCTGGATGGTTAGATATCTCTGCAACCTGCAGCTATACTCTGCAGGATTCTTCTTGAGTAGAATGTGCAAGTTGGCTGCCACTCTTTCCATTTTGACTTGAAGCACACTATATAGTCCTCAAGACTTCCCACTTCCTTTCGTTTTCATCTTTCTCACCTTTTCCACAACAGCGAGTCATGGCTCCACAAACACCTCAGCCAGCTGCAAGCAGATCCAAATCGAGCCGAATGATGGGTGCTTAATTCAATACGACACCTGCTGAGCCGTAGTAGCAATGCAGACCCATCTCAGTCCAACAGGACTCTCCTAATGCAGCCACCGAAAATATGACTCGGGACACATAGGTAACAATCATCCATAAAACCGGAAGCAGTGAGAATACCAAGCAGCATGCGATCAGATGAGAGTGTATCCTTACCGTGGTAGAGGGCCATAAACTTACAGTATAACGTACACCTGGTGAACGTAGAGTGCGACATGACCAAGTAATTGCTGCCCATGATAGGAAACCTCAATGGTCGACCAAGGCATTCATCTGGACAGTCCATGAAATCCAACATCATCATGTTGTCAGTTCTGCTTTTTTCATGGTTGAATGTCGTGATATGTGTCCCAGAGACTGGACGAAACAAGCTGTAATGACTTATAGGCAGGCTATGGAGTCGTATATGGTTGAGGTAATAGCTGCATCTCACTTTTACAACTATAGCAAGGCAAGGATTCCAGGTACAACTGGAACAGTCCATCATATGCCTTGCATTGAATATGACCAAAATGGCCATTGGAGGGTTTTTGCACGCCAGAATAGAGGAAATGCAACGCCTGATCACGCAACCTTGAACAAAAGTCAGAGAAGAGAGGAAGTGGGGAGTTGAGTATCCTGGGCATCGAAAGGTGAAGGCTGCGATGGAAAGACACCCAGCAATGGTTCATGAACATCACACTGAGGGCTGCCATGCTACCAAAAATGGCAGTACACAGACTCCGCAGACATGCTGGAGGCACAAAGAAACGGGTGCACCTCTTCCAACACTGGCGCCACCTCCACTCAGAACACCACCTGCGCCAGCTGCTGACAATGAAGGAGCTCAAAGTTCTGAAATCGAAGGTGTGCTACCCAGATATGTGTATATACATACTCCTCTTCCCAATGCTCAATTGTTCGATCTTCATGCATATGCCAAGTATCACAAGCGCGATGAAGATTTCATTCCAGCATTGCTGACTGATGAAGGAACATCGACTGGTTAATACATTATCTGCTGCGTGGAAATGCAGCAGACAGCCATTTTCCAGACAGGAGCATGTTATGGAGCGAACCTGACAGTGATGACGAGCACTGTTCAAAAGGAATGGGATTTGTAGCATATTCATATTATCTACAATTAGCAGACACTCTAAAGTATATTTCAAAGAATATATTTATATGCATAATGGAAGAACAATGTAGTGATGAAGGATAAAGTACATGAAGACGATAGAATGGCTGGTTAGCCTATAAAGGCGGCCAATACTGTGATTATGTATAACAACAACCAAATCACGGGTTGATTTCCTGACTTACAAGAGAAGAAATTATTGACGGTCCGTGGACGCTCATGGTTAGAAGATAGTAGCGATGTCATAACTAGCATTTTTGCCCATTAAGCCGGCCAATACAGTCATCACACAATACAATAACCATGTCTCTGATTAATTACCTGACTTACAAGACCAAAAATCATTGACACTCTGTTGATGCTCATTTTCAGAATGGGGCAGGGAGTGTGTCGCTTGCTCTTTTGCCTATAAAGTGGGCCTATACCTCCTTTATGAAGGGCTGCAACCAATCACCACTCCGATTACCCAAGATGCAAGACGAAAAATTGTTGATGCTCCATTAACTCTCATTTTCAGGATGGGGCAGGGAGTGTATCTCAATTGTTTGTGGTTATAATGGCAGCCAATACATCCAAAAAAGACAATGATGTACCAACTTCAATATTTTGCGATTGGCAGTAAGATATCCGAATATTATCATAAATAGCCAACATGAAAATCAGAACCAGAGATTGGAACCAATGGGTCGAGGCAAACCCTGGAAAACGTGTGGGTTGACAGGCACTGATCAAGGTTTCGCCAGCCAAAACGTAGTGGTTTGTGTTTTTGGACTTGTCTGGATCAGAATTGACCCGTTTCTGCAGTCTGAACACCTACCGCTGGCGGGTCACCCCGACCCATTGCTAATAATACCACTGCCTCTGTGTATTCAACTCCTGTTTTTGACCATTCTGGGATTCTGGTCTGGCACCATCTATATACTCCCAGAGGCTCCCTGTGACAGAAATGCATTTTGCTGATGTAGAATACACCAATAACAACCAAGGGATCATACCTGGATCTCAGAACATGTACGTGCAATACATGGAAAGTAAAGAGAAAGATCTTGATAGCACCTTCCGAGGCCACTGAGTTCCTTCGTTTCCAGTATTTCAGTTCAGCCGGACATCGTCACCTCAGATCCTCCAATTTCAGCAGTACCAGCCTCCCGGAAAGATCAGATTGATGGTTCCTAAAAGGTCTCAGAAATCTCAAAATGAGATATGTCTCCTGCAAGATCAACAATATACAGTGGTGATTCGAAGAAAGTACCACGAGCATCAAGGTTGTGCTGATTGTTGTGACAGTTTTTTCTGGGTTGTAAAACCGTCTAATATAATTCATCTTGTACATATTGGGGCTACAAGTGTACCAGCATATTTGGTGCAAGAAAATGCAGCGTCAGATAAAAAATTTTGTGTATGGCTTATTAATACTCCTGTAGATTTAGATAACTGCTGGACTGGTCATTAATTGGAATGCCACAATCAAGGTGTATTGCAGTAGGGGTAAAATATATGACTAAATTGTACTGTTGGGTATAGATAGTATAAAATCACACCGAGGGAGTATAACTCCTGGTCCGAGGTACAAAGGCACATTCTAGCTAACGTAATCTATACATTCAAATGCTCCAAAATTTGAACCCATAATTCCCTTACTTTGTATCATTCTGATGACTATTATGCACTCTTCAATACATTTTTGAATTCAGATCTGTAGCTTCAGAACCATTGAGGAGCACATATTTGGAATCTCAGAGTACCTGTGGGCACTTCGCTTTGCATGAAACCAATGTGGGAGAATCTGGAAGCCCCTGGAAGGATTGGTATGGCTGTTCATAGTTGCATAGTTGTTTAGGTATAACATTCAATCGGTTTTCCATTGTACGGATAAAGCTAACTTCATTTTCGACTCCAAGTCCATCTCAACACTTGCTTAATAATTACCTCCAAGTATATCCCTAAGTTCAAACGACACAGACCGCCAAATGCATCTCTAAGTTGTCTTGATTTTGTGTTCTATGTGCATCTCCAAACTCACTTGATCAAGGCCTGCAGGTGCATCTCTGTGATTACTAGATCTCAGCCTCCAGATGCATCTTCCTGGAATTGTGAAGAAGACAAATGATGTAAACAAAACATCTAGTGGCTATGGGACTCTAAGGACCACTCCCATGACAATACCGCAGCAAGTCTAAAGTCTTTCGTGATGCTGTATGCAGCAGTCTCAGTTGCTCTGGAAGTTTCCAGCTGGCCTGTGCAAAACTTGCAGCTGCTCCAGATTTTGGCTTTCCTATAAGCCAAATATTGTACTATCTGAAGTGTACCACCATTACTGCAGATTGTTTCAGTAGCACCTGAAAATGCTTCTGCAGCATCTGAAAAGACTTTGTTCAGCTCCAGTGGGTTCTGGGAGCATCTACAATTACTAAAAAGTACCAGTAAAGTTGACTGAAGTGTTTGGGAGGGTTTAATGTGGCATTCTGACCCATTTAACTTCTGGTGATGTATGTTCCCTTGATGATGATCTCCTAAGTGCATCTCCAACCTAGTCTGATTATGTCATCCTAATATAACCCCAATTTCATTTAATCATGACCTCCAAGTGCTTCTATATCACTATGCATTCATAAGTTCACAGTTGAACTCTGAGTTCACTTGCGCACAGTCTCCAATTACATCTCTAAGTTCCCCCAATTACAGCCTCCAAAGTGTATCTGCAAACTAGCTTGATCATGTCCTTCATGCACATTGCTAATCATACTCAATCAAAGTCTGCAGATACATTGCAGTGTATACTCAATTGTTCTTTCAAAGTGCATCTCTGAATGTACATGATTACCACCTTCAGGTGTATCTATAAGTTGAGTCAGTTGCTGTAGCCAGGAGCTCCTCTCATAGCCCATGCACACCATATGCTCCCCAATTCACGATAGATAATTATATGGATACAGTTGGATAGTGAACATATCTTAAATTTCAATGTAGTGAAGCTTCTTGTCATTGTGAGTCAAATATCTAAACAATGACCAAAATGATACACAATGTGGCTTGGGGGACTGTAGGAACAACTGCCTTGAAAATAAAGTACCGATTTTAAGGTGCACCCACAGACGAGTGCAGAGGTCTCAACTGCACCAAAATTTGACCATCCTATAAGTGACATCTCATAGCATTTTTAATTCCCTTCACAAATCGCAGGGGCTTTCTGGAGAGTCTGAGAATACTGTTGCATCATCTGAGTATATTATGCTTATCTTGAGAAGAGTCTGGGAGTGTCTGGAGTCACTTTGGTGCACTAATGACATTGCCCAGTGTGTCTGGGAGATAAGCATTTGGCTTCTGGACAATTGCACATGTTGCTGACATAGTAGCTGTTGTACCATGTCCTCTTTACTGAATCTCTCTATTGACCTAAACTTACTGACTCTCTAGGTCTGGTTGACATGTACACAGAAACTTGAGTGCATGCTGATGTGCCACACTCTACTCTAAACTGACCCACATGATCACAACACTCCGATCCAGACCAACACTCCTCCAGGGTCGTCAGACAATAGTCACTGCAAATTTCTAAAGAACACCAAGATCGAGGTTTGCTTGATACTCTGCCTAAATGAACCACTGTGCCTGGAACTCTTCAAATAACATTATCCTTGTGGTTGATATCTCTTTCCTGCAATATTCACATCCAGTCAGAATTACCCTGAATTCTGATGTGCCACACTCACAAGATTTCCTTGACATTGCTCTCAACCTTTAGCACAGTCTGTTGATGATTTGTAGTATATCTTGATTTCATAGCCATTGGCAGGAATATTCTGTAGGTTTAGATCCATAAACCATGATTGGAATAGTAGGGTGTGTACTTCTTTGTCATAGAAGACATTTCTCAAAACCACTTGATTCATACAGCCTCTGCGTAATCGACACCTCAACTGTAAATATCCATGCTCAATCGCACTACCTCCTACTTTTCCAGCAGATTTGCAAATCTCTTGCTCAACTTGCTAGGTATACACAGTGTACAATTTGAAATTTCACTGATCTTCACTCATGTGAGTGATGGTGACACAATACAAGTTCCAGGCCGACTTCAATTGGCTCACTCCATTCATAACCGACATCCCATAGATTTCAATTTATGTCATCATCATCTTAATGGCCACTGCCACTGTCTATGTCAGTGCTCTACTCTCCAGCGGTGCAGTGCTTGGACAATGCCTCACTATGTGTCCCATCTTATAGCATTTGGAGCATTCCTGAGTATCATCGCAATTGGTGCTGCGACTAGCATTTTTCTCATTTTGGAAACTACTACTGGAGATCTGACTGCCACTATTGCTAGACTTCTTGATTATTCAAGTCTACTTTGAATTCTGCTTTTCATTGTGCTTCTGCAACTTTGAGAACACTACTGCCACCTCCAACTTGTCTTCATTCTGTAATTGCAGTTGGTGGGTTTTCGTCTTCATAATAACCTCCTCTGGTTCATCGGCCAGGCTGTTAATCTTGTCATACATCAACTGGGTGAAAAACATCCAATCATTATTCTTTGGTACACCCTTTATCAGGTAACTGGTATACTCACTCTTTGGCATTATACTACTACCAGTACTTCAGCTATCAGCATTGGCCCAAAGATTGAAGTCATTCACATCACTCTTGATCTTCGATGAGTACTTCTATACATTCTCTCAAGCACTCAACCCCACAGGTGACATCTCATCTTGTAGTGTCCAAACATTCAGCTTTACGTTAGATGTATAGTCCTCCTTTACATATTCCCACAGTGCCTTGACATCCTGCTGAATGCTAAACTTCTCCAGCAATGACTGCTACATTGTAAGGTGAATAGTTGACCATGCAATTCCATCATGCTTCTTCAGACTTTAATCTCTCCCCTGTTTTTCATATTCAGTACTTCCTCTATGCAGCCAACAATGTCAAGTACCTGCTCCTATTTCAAGAGTATTTCAATTTCCAAACTTCAGCAGTTGTAGTACATACTATCAAACATGTTACTGGATATCACTGTTCATTCAACTATTGTTGTTACATATCAAGTCGATCCAAATCCCTCAGGGGCTAGCTCTATCATTGTGTGGAATCTTACTCAGGGTCGGGTTCATCAAATCAGCACAGTGGCTTGGCACATGCTAGGTTGTTCTGGATGTGCTGGACTGACTCACTCTATTGACATATGCTCACCAACACTGTGAGCCTGCTTGACACATACGCAAGGACTAATGTGTATGCAGCTTCATCGCACTGAATCATAATCAAATCCACATAATGACTACAGTTTAAGCGGTCCCCACTGTATCCGTAGTTGAATGTTATCCACATCTCAAGCCAGCATTCCAACTATGACTCAATATGATCTTCATCCTGTGAAGAATTGTTCAACTGTGATTATGTATTTTCGAAGATATAATACAATCACCACAGTTCAATTAACCGGTGGTTCAAGTGTAATCATGTCAATGATGACAGGACCGACCTACTAGTGTTGGCTTAAATACAGGTTATTTAAGATAGTATTACATATAGTTTTCAAATTGCAATCCATTAGAACTTTCACCATTGTCAAGGTAGCATTGGCAAAAGTGTAAATCAACTGTAGACTGCCCTACGCACACACATGCACACGAGCAGCTCATAGCAAGCTTCCTGTAGACCCCTGCACCATGGGCAGTCGATAGTCATCTATTGTCAATTCATCGAGATGTGCGCATGTGGTCATGTGTGTATTGAACTATATATGGCTGGCGGCCAGAGACAGACCTACACTTGTCTGCACTCCCTGCAGTCTTCCCTGTGAGTCAAGTTGAGAGCCCGCTGCTGCTTGGGAGCCTGCTTGTGAGCCTGCTTGAAAGCCTGCTTAATAGCCTGGTTGAGAGAACTGCACTTGAGAGAGCCATACTTCAGAAGGGGTAGAGTTTTCCACAGAGAGCTTTTGGCCGATGGAAAACTCTGAGTTTGTGGAAGCTTTCGCTAATAGAAGGCTCTAAGTCTGTGAAAGCTTTGATGCTGACATTGTCACGGCGCAGGCAGGTACGGTGATACCTGGGAATAATAGAAGAAAGATACGGGTGGTGCGGAAGGAATTGTGTTACGGAAAGGCGGAGACGTTGGAAGACGCGGAGGAAGCGGCGAGATGGTG
>Ga0307515_10000899_pt1 | contig 68419 bp, 73 predicted proteins | sample 17_EM_MG_FD_194513 | JGI IMG/M metagenome (GOLD analysis project Ga0307515, IMG submission 194513) | Populus trichocarpa ectomycorrhiza microbial communities from riparian zone in the Pacific Northwest, United States - 17_EM | ecosystem: Host-associated > Plants > Roots > Unclassified | place... | reverse complement strand
ATAGACTTAGGTACAGAGACTGGAGAGCAGGAGAAAGACGCGAGATATATACAAGGTAGTTGGGTGCCTTATGCCCTACCGGCTGTGTGCCTTGACATCAGCTCAGCTGAAGCTCAGCTCGGTCAGGTTCATGCAACAGTGGCTGATACGAATGTAAAGCGGACGAAGTCTATTCAACTATCTAAGGGAGAAGCTCTGTCTTTATATACATGAGAGCCTGGAACACTATGGAAGTCCATGGAAGCTCACGATTGCAAATACCAGTGGCGGTGGCAAGTGAAAACTCGTGTATGAGTCTACGACTGTGAGTCCGCAGCCTGTGAGTCAATTCGGCGATCTCAGTGTATCGGCGACTTCCTTTCAGATCATATAGTAACAGTGGCTGTTGCATATAAAGGTGCACTTGCACTTATGGCTACTTACTACTCCAAAATTCACACCCACTGTAGATAGTCTTGATGTTCTCCCTTGTCTTTCTCATCGGTACATCATAATATACATTCACGGTTCCTCCTATGCAGTGATAGCGGCTCAAAAACATTCCGGGATCAGTCCCGAGCTTAAGTCCCGAGACGAGGTCTCAGAATATCTTGTCCCGTATACGACACTGATTAACTATCGCAGTGACAATATGTCTCTCCCTTGTAGATGTATTCCGTCAGCAAGCGTACGCAGATTTATGCTTACGACCTGCGGTGGTAGATCTGGTAGTATTGGGAGTGCTGGGAACGAGATGTCCAGACGGACGTCTAAGGCCGAATGCGAAACACTGGGTGGTGGATGAGCGGCCAACATTGACCTAGTTATCTGTACTTAAGTATATACATGAGGCCTAACTTCTAGAGCAGATTGGTTACAACCACCAATCCAAATTCTCTTCTACGCCCCAGTTCACTATTAGCAAGGACCCTCTGCTATTAGTGCCATGCACCCGGAAAGTTAAAATTACTTTGTAGCAATGAATAGTAAGATCATGAACTTGCTCTGCTCAACAGCTGCTCTTGGAATCTTCCGTGTCTAGTACCCATATAAATCAGCTACCGTCACAAACATTATGGACATTCTAGTGTTCTATTCCTTCGCTAGCTTTCTAAGGTATCCAGAGACGCCCAAGGTGAACTCACTGCAGAATTATCTCTATCAATTTCTTTCGTTACCTTTACCGTGTTACCCTCGTTCCAGATGGTGTTCACGATGGACCAAACTGGCACATGTTTCGGGACCGACCCCCGTATTACAATAGTGAGAGAGAAGCTTAGTTTCTTAATAGAGTCTATCTGCGTGGGAGCTTGTATGCTCTTATATATCATTCAGAGTGTGCCTTGTACGCATGCATGCACACTCAGCTGGCATCTCCAGCTGAGTCCCGAATGACTATCAGCTCGATGATATCATGACCTCCATCAGCCCATAAGCCTTACAAAGGGCGGCGATCCATATATGCAACACTCCGTGTTACTTTGGATGCTTTATTGACTTGATTGATTAATCTCTCGAGGCCAGAAGGCCCGTATATATACAGACTTGTCTCCCATATTCTCAGCCATATTCGTCTCCATATCTATCTCCGTTTGCTCATCCGTTTGCACTGATATGAGCCGCTCTGTACTGATACGAGCCGCTCTCCTGAGGCATATCTTCATACACCAACTGCATATCAAACAGACCTGAGCTGTGAGGCTCACGATGCAGGTACACATGCAACACTCCGTGTTACGAATGTGAAGCGGATGAAGTCTATTCTACTATCTAAGGAGAAGCTCTGTCTTTATATACATGAGAGCCTGGAACACCATGGAGGTCCATGGAAGCTCATGATTGCAAATACCAGTGGCGGTGGCGGTGGCGAGTGAAGACTCGCGGATGAGTCTACGACTATGAGTCCGTAGCCTGTGAGTCAATTCGGTGATCTCAGTGTAGCGGCGACTTCCTCTCAGGTCATATAGTAACACTCCGTTAGCCTGAGCGGCCAAGTGATGCGTTATGAGCCAGCCTCGATGGTGCTGAGGGTGGGGATCTAGTTGGTAGTCTGTATACTACTCACAAGGAAGCCATAGGATCCATGGTTCCGTTGCTAACTATGAAGATAGAGACATAAAATGCAAGAGGAACTAAAGAGAGCAGCGGCGCCGCGGCCACCAACACATCCAAATAGACTTACCTAAAACCACTTGTACTCCATACCGTAGACATATTTTACTCACTGCATATAGTAAGATAAACTGGCCGATACGAAGCCAACTAAGTCGGAACCGCAGTTCTAATGACCGCAGTTGAGCGGTAGCGATACATGAATACACAAGTCCAACACAAGCAGAAGCAAGCACCGCCGCTCTTTACATGGCCCACAAATGATTGGTTCAGTAACCTATCATTCTAACAATGGGCTACAAGGAAAATAAGTACGTTACTAGACCGCGAATTGTTTATAAGCGGCGACACGGCTTTTCCTAAACGTATTGCAATTGAGCATGGTCACTTCATGCAGGCGCATACCTACCTACACTACGGGGGGCTCGAAAAAGTACATAAGCCTCATATTGCATATACAGGTCTCAGCCGGAGACGGAGATGTCTTGTATGGCCGGAGACGGTGATGTCTCGTATGGCCGGAGATGACTGTTGACTCTGGTACGAGCTGATGGCATTCAGCCGTACTTGTACTTCCATATATATACTGGCCTTGTGGCCCTCTTAGATAGAATACAATCAAGCTTCTCTATCATCACGATTTCAACACCTCACATGGGTTTGAAGTGAGGTTATTATGTATTATTAAGTTGATGTGGTGCTGTTTCGATTTGCAGGCAGATATGTGGAAAACTAATCTGTTAGCAACACCAAAATATAAGCCAGTCTGATTTGACAGCAGCACAAAGTCTGGGAAGGTTGGTAGAGTTGACAGGCTTGCAGTAGTGTGTAATGCTAGCACAGTGGTTAGGTTAATAGGTTTAACAACCTGACATCAACCTGTTGGTAGTAGAGGGTGTTGCTGTGATGAGAATTTTTTCGGTTACAGTGTAGAACTGCAGATTTCACCAGCTTTCAACCTTTGCTGCAGCATATAGCAGTGAGTGTTGGAATTGAGATGATGAGTTTGTCACTTTTAGGATCTACTTTCATCTCCAGATTACATTCCCACTGCTCCCAGAATTTTTATGTGTATACGTGGGTGCGAGGCATGCAGCTGCTGTATATGGTGGTGATTATTATGATGGTGATGGTGATGGTGATGGTGATGAGAGTGGTGGTTGTCAACGGCAGAGTCTGCTGCGGCGATGGGTGCTACAGCGATGGCTGCTACAGCGATGGCCGCTACGGCAATGGCTGCCGCAGCAGCCATCTCTTGACAATCTGACAAACCTGACAGGTTGATATGAAGGCCATTAGGCTGTCACTCAAATACACCTGTAAGGCTTGCAATGGACTGCAAGGTCAACAACTGTGATAGTCGAAAATACCTAACAGCCTAGGAGTGAGGAAAACATGTCAAACTAGGTTGTCAAAGATGATAGCCCCATGTGAGGTTCATGTCATGCTTACCTATTTAATCAAACCCCTCATAAAGTAGGTAGCCCGGACCTAAGCGGAGTTGTGATGGCATCAGATTAGACAAAGAGCGAGACAAAAATCAACACTTAGTTATAACACAGCTGCAGGCCAATGAATGTTACTGCGATAAGCCCACCAATTGCGCGCAAAAGCCTGCGAATCCGAGCAGAACGGTATCAGGATTAAAGGTTGTGATAAAAATCGTCTTTCTCATCTTCCCCAATTAGATCTCAATGTTTCCTATCAGGAAATTGTCTATGATTCCTCCATATACTTCACTACAATCACTCACTACATCTCTCCCAATGTAATGACATCGATCACACTTCACTTAGTGGTTCTTAGAACATGTGATCTTGTGCACACCCAATTCGTGCCGCACCTACATGGTGGAAATTAAGTGTAGCATCGGGTTAGTTCAAGTGCACAGGGCTGGGCATCATTCATGCATGGACTTTCAGCTCTCAGCCGCGTCAGTATGTAGTTCACCATCTCACTCGTACATGGAGCCGTTGTAATTATCAGCTCCTACCTAGTATCAACAACAATCAGACTCTGTCGCTTCCCGAGATGTTCAAATCCATCAAAACAATGTGGAGGTCTATATCCAGCCCACAATTGCAGTTACCCGCAGACAACAACTTTTCTTCGCGCGCAACAAAATATGGCGGTTCGGCAGAGGACATCCTCGACTCTAAAGATAATCCTAACTGAGTACTCATACAATGCTTGCGATTAATACTTGGCAGGCTGAATTGGAAGCATAAGTCTGGAGGTCACCGGACACATCGCAGCTGTCGTCTGTTTTGTGGTTGTCGCCAATTGATCCAATTGACCCAATTGCGCGTCCTAAAGCACCCTCTCCAACAAGCCGGAAAAATAGATCTGATTTTGAGGATAATCCTCCAGTACCGCAACGCACAATGATTCCAAGTCCAGCGAGGAACCAAGATGCCGAGAGGGTACGCAGCGGTGGGCTCACGTCGACGAGCCTGTTATCGATGAACCAACCAAAGGTTCAAGTTACATCTAGGCCCGATTCTTCTGTGCGTAGTACGAGCAACGAGCCAGGGATTAGGACCTCCAGAGTTCGGAATTTGGACTCGGGCCGAAGGGCTTCCCACATACACCGAACCCCACTTCCCCCTCTCGACGAAGAGCGAATAACCCCCGTACCCAAGGCTGAGGAACCAGAACCGCTATCTACCTGCACTAACTGTAGCAGGAGAGAATTGTGCAACGACGATTCTAGGGAAGTGGGGTCGGTCAAGAAGAAGCGTTCTGGCAAAAGTCGAAGCCGGGGGTCGAAGGAAGAGAGTACAGAGGGAAAAAAACAGAGGCGAGTGGAGAGGAAAGGAAGAAGAAAACGAGAAGCAAAGTGTGACTGCCACAAAAGGCAACATAACATACTTTTCAGTATAGACAACCCAGAAGTCCGAGCATCTACTCCCGCATCCAGGAATGACCCTTCCCTAGATGTAGGTTACGGCGTATGTCTACCTCCTATGGGCTATATAAGCATTTACTAAGGGGGTAATAGTCGTCAAGCCCTGGATGTTTTTCCTTCCAAGTTCCAGGCTGCTCAGTCCTAAACCGCGGCAGATGTCGAGTGGCAGCGGCAAGGAGAATTTTACGCCTCGCGGGGAACGTAATCCATATGCACAGACCAATTACCCAGCTCCTCCAAGCCCTTCACCTCACAGGGTAATTGCTGATCAATACACGTCCGCGGAGCATGTGACGCCATCTGCACGCAAAACCTCCATCCGCAGGCCGCTGTCAACTAGGAGCTCAAACGTCTCTGTTCAAATTGATGACGTGACTGATAATTACAAATTAGAAACTGTATTCAATGGATACAATACTAAACATATCTCTTACAAGCTCAATCCGGAAAATTGAAAAAAAAGCTACGAATCGAGGAAATATGGCAACATGTGAGACTGATTGGGGAAGGCAGTTCTGGTAAGGTTTGGCTTCAAACGACCAGTAATGCCAGCGAGCAGCTAAGGGCGGTAAAAGTCCTGAAAAAGTCTGCTTCTGTAGACTATAATCGAGTTATTGGCAATAGCAAGATTATCTAAGGTAAACATGCCATCGCATGTATCCCTGACCTAAAGTTGTTCTAATTCTAGCCTATGTAGCACGAGGTCAATTTTATACGGTTTTTTGGCTGGTTTGACGGTGATAGTCATGTCTAGTTGGCAATGGAATATCTTGAATATGGCGATTTGGGAGCGTACATACAGCATTCGTACGTTAATGAGGAGTGTGCCAGAAATATTACGCATCAGATATTGGAGGTATCAACCTACTATCTATATTTACTTTTGAGAACCATCTTAATTAACTAGCCGGGTGACTGCAGGGATTAATTATTCTGGGTGGACTAAATTTCGTCCATCGTGATCCGAAACCACAAGTTAGTCTTGCCATCGCCAATATTATTGAGAGGGCAATATTAATAAGCTGAATTTACGTACTTCTAATAGAACATTTTCGTATTCAAAAAAGAGCCGCTATGGCTTAAAATAGGCGATTTCGGCTTCACGAAACGCCTCATCGAAGGCCCCGCTCTTCATACACAAGTATTCACGAAAAACTATAGAGCACCAGAAGCCCTCGGATACCACGGATCTGGACTGTGTGAAATGACTAGTACTATGGATATTTGGTCACTGGGAATTATAACTTATGAAGCGCTCACCGGGGAGGACCCGTTCGACTCTGAAGGTCGGCTCGCGGACTACATAGTGGGAACTTCGAGTTTCCGATGACAGCGTTCAGAGTTGTGGGCATTGGCCCAGACGGTTACGCAACCGCTTCTTAATGCGACTGCTAAAACCGAACCCGCGGCATCACCCAACAGCAGAGGAAGCGATCCGTCATCCATGGTTGGAAGACATTGTCGAAACAACTTTAGACGATGGGACAGCTGTTAAGACATTCTATCTAAGGTGTAGGGATAACTGAACTCGAGGAGGCGATGTTTATATTATTGTATATACATACTTGGTACATATTCTTGAAATAAAGGAAGGTCTCCATAATTAACTAATATTATATAAAACTATTAACGACAATTATGTAGGATAACCTTGCCCTGGATAGTATTTAGCAAAATGACCCCCAGATTCTGTGAGATAGAACTAAATATAAGATCAATTACAAGTTCTATCTATGATACAATGTAGTTTATCAGCTGTCATCTAAGCCCCCCTCCCTTTAACACTCAAGTATTCTCACCACTGCCTTCCCTGCTTTTATCTCTCGGGAACCTCCCAATTTCCCTCTTGCTCACCCTTCCTTTGCCCTGAGTCCCATACAATTGGAGTAACCCTAAATGTGCATTTCACGGCAGTCAAGTGCATCATGACGAAGAATCCTGAGTTTGAAGTGGTGAGATTAATAGACTGGCGATGAGCTCGAGAAAAGGCTTCACAGTGAACAGAGAATGGGTCTGTACATAGTTATTGTAAGCGTAGTCTGTACGGTGAGTCATACAACCCGCTTCAGTGAAGGTCATCCTACAGACAAAAAATTCGGATGAGGTCATCCTGCTAAATACCGTCGGGGACAAGGTCACCTTACATAATTGCCGAACTGTTAATTCCGTCAACCGTCCGAATACATGAAAAAAGTAGGGCTTTTTTTTACATAACTATAAGTATCTCAAACTCGTTTATCTAGTAAGTTAATATTCAGACAGTCTGAGAAATGTTGGGGATGATTAGAGATCAATGGTTCCCTGGCACCGAACAGTTAGGAACTCGTAAACTGCGGCCATACGCTTTATAAAATCGCATTTTTTCATGTAGAGATAACATTTAAGAACGAAAGGAGAAGGCTTTATGTTCTCCTCACAGATCTAGATAAGGCGTACACGACTATTATAAACCCTCTGTGAGTATCTGGACACACGTGTACACCTGCAAGCCGCCCTGCGAGGGGTAAAAAACTCTACAGCTTGTGCCCTCGGCTATCTTCAAATCACATAGACAAAACACGTCTTTCCGTGCCACATGCGGAAGCTGTGCACGTGTGGGACTTCGGTTCTAATGTGCATGGAAACCGACGTCTAGACGACCTTAAACCCGCTACATCGCAGGCCAAATCCAGAGCACGACCAGAAACCACCCTCGTTTGTACGCTAAAATTCCATTAGTCCAAACGTTAACAAGAATTCGAACACTTAAGGAAAGGGAGAAACGAGCGGCATAAATTGTGGAGCATCATGATTTCCATAAATTTGCAACTCTTTATAACTGTCGCAGAACACGAAAGAGATCCCGAAACCTTAATTCCCGCGCGCTGTTCTCCAAGTTGGAGATTAATCGCCTATTACATTTGTCTATGAGAACCCATTGATTAACTGTATGTACTTAGTATGCTGTCTGTAGTCTACTTAGTTGGATCGAAGTTCTGGTTATGTCGATCATTAGGCGTTAGGGCTGGGGGTTAGGGCACAAGTAGATTGACAAACACTCCCAAACTCACGGCAATCCCGAGCTGTGACTAGAGACGCTCCATATATCAGCAGCCCCAAGTCCCTAGCCAATCAATAAATTCCTGGAAAAAATTCGGCACTCTACGTGAGTTCTCTCCGTTCCAATCCCCCATTCCATTACTGAACATACTCGGTTTATCCGATATTCCACGTCTCCCGTGGTGTAGTTCGCATTGACAGAAATGACGAGATCTCTACACACTCACGAACTCGGCAAGTGGAGTACGAGACAACCCCTATCTGCTCACTAGTTCAGTTTCTACGGTGGCGAATGTCCTGGGTCATTATGCTTCAGACCTTAATTGAAATATCGGTTATTATACAAACTACCCCTCTGTGACCAATGACTCTTTAAGATGGCCAAGTTGAACTACTCTACAATATGAAAAATATGCCACTTAGGTATGCAGGCGAGTACAGCTCCTTTGACTAAGGCCTTTACAAGGTGAGAAACATGGCAGGAGTATCCGGGAGTCTATGAATAATTTTTGTTGAGAATTACGGTATTGGCTGTGTCCAGTGGCCCACCGGTGGTGCTGGAGGAATTCGCAGTGAACAAGTCACAGTGATAAAGGCATTCAATCATTAAGCTAATTAGGAATCACGGTCTGCGCACAGAGGTAGAGTATATAAAGACCTAAGGACAAAGAGAGTAATCTGAATAATTCGAGATTTTGGAGAGGTAGTTTGTATAATAACCGTTGAAATATCAATCGCTCAATAGCCCAATACACGAATACGAATGGTGAAAACACAACATGTGTGGACGGTGTTACGGTCTCACAACTGCCAAAGGCTAAATACTTGTTGTTCTTCCGGCGTAGCTTGAAGACTGGCGAGGGCGCTGGTTCGCGCTTTTTAGCTCACCTCTTCCTTCCTCACTGCTTCTCCTTCAACACTACAACCAACCATTCCTGCCGGATTTTTGTAAACCCTGGAAACCACATCAGCAAGCTGTCGATGGGGGGTATCAATTTCATGCAACCCTTCGAACTATATGATACCGGGGACAAGAATAGAGTAAACGAAACTTCCTTTAACCACCGAGAGGAAATTTCTATGTTCACAGGATATCACCCGCTGTGTTTTCGTTGATGGATAATTTAAGGCCAATAGAGCCGGTTTTTTTGCCTCCATAGTCTTTTAGTACAGCGAAATGAAGGCCAGTGTCAGATGGAGGTTGACTCTATGCCCAGCTAAGGAGTCAATGAACATGCACACCACCAAATGGACATTCAATCCCAAACGAAGCCCCAATGTCACAGCATTTCAGGCCATAAGATGGAGCTCTAGTGACGAGATTGTTGGTATGGATGAATATACATCCCAATAGGTAGTACTCAATTCATTGTTTTACTTTTTGTTTGTCTCCACATCGCGTGAGAACCCGTGACTTCTCATCACGTGTGTGCAAACCAAAAACCTATTAGCGGCTCCCCCAACATCATCTCAACCCTCCACCGCACACAGCATGCTCCTCGTGCGCCTCCGCCCGTTCCTCCTCCCCTGCACCCCTCGAGTCACGCGTGCATTTACGCTCACTCCTTTTCTCAGCGGCCGGGGCTCATCTCAGCTCCCGCCGCGCCCCCGAACCGTCGATGAATCCGAAATCACCGAAGTGTTCCTCAAGGGGAGGCAATACTCCCTACATCTCTTCCTCCCACACTCGCTAATACCCTCTCAGCGGACCGGGCGGGCAAAAAATCAACAAAACCTCCTCCGCAGTGCAACTAATCCACAAGCCTACCGGAATTGTCGTCAAATCTCAAGCCACACGTTCACGCCCCCAAAACCGGAAGATCGCGCGCGAGCTTCTCGCCGAAAAGCTCGACATCTCCAATAACGGCGCGTTCTCGTACGCAATGCAGAAATTGGAGCTGAATAAGAAACGGAAAGCCAGTGCCCAGAAGAAAAAGAACCGAAAGTACCGCGAGAAGGTGGAGTGGCCGGAGGACCCGGTCGAGAAGCCAATGAAGGACCAGAATAAGATATACGTGAATAAGGTTGTGGAAGAGGTGGTGCAGGGAGAGGAGGTTATGAAACGGGGGGGCGAGAGGATCAATATTTCTAGCAAACCCGTGAGGGAGGCACGGTGGGATCAGATGTGTCCCGGGATTTTCGAGGTTGCAAGGGAGGGTGGAATGGAAGGGTGGGAAGGGGTTAAAACGGGAGTGGATGAGGATAGAGTGGTGTTGTGTTATAGGGGGTATAGTGGGGGGGATTATGATAAGATTGCGGAGGAGGTGAGACAGGAAGAGGAGAGAGCGGGGACGTTGAGGGGGGAGTGGGTGAAGGAGGTGAGGTCGTATCCGCAGTGGATGAAAAATGGGAAGGTGTGGGTGAAGGAGATGCAGAAGGTGACAGAAATGGTAGAAGTAAAGAAGGCGAAGGAGACGAAGGAGATGAAAGAAGACGAATGAAGCCCAGGAGGGTGTCTCCTTGGTATTCCAGGATTGTATGATTACGATGGGATCTTATGAGTTGATGGCGTTCAATAGAGGTACGTTTAGGAACGGTTCTGTACACTACTCTGATTCTGCATAACTTAACAGCATCGTTGTTTTTTTCTCGAAATCATACCTTAAATAGGAAAGCTATGGCATTCCATCATACCTGACATACTCCAGGTACTCTACACCATCATCCTCCAGTTCAAGAATTCCACCCATTCCGATAGCCCGCATACCTTGCTCTCCTACCACGATGTCCTCCGCGGTATCCTCTCGCCCTGACTCGGTAGTTCGGATCATAGTACCGTCCCCTATACCCACCTCTATGGGGTGATCCTCCACTAGGAAAATCTCTTCCCCCACGCTCTGGTGGGCTCGGAACCTCCTCTTCTCTCTCCTCTCTCTGCTCAGGATCCCCTCCTCCCTGATCCAGAGAGCAAACACGCTTACTTACACTCTGTGCATCATCTCCCGAAAGCCTGCGCTTTCCCCGTGCAACCATGACAGGTGTGGAAGGGGCGGAGAGCGTTCGGCTCGCTAGCATCACCACCGCCGATGCGTCGTCGTCGTCGGGAAGCATCTGATGAGCGCGGACTACATACGTTATCGCCCTCAGTGCCGCAACGGTATCAGCGCCCTCAGCCACGTGCAAACAATTTCTCATGTCCTTCAGCATAGCTGCGAGCATCTCCTTCGTTGCAGCGATAGCACCTTCCGCCGTCGGGAGCTGTCGCATCTCGAGCCCCTGCATCGTCGATATTGCGGTTTCGAGCGCGCTCGCGGCATAAGCAATGTGGTGGGCTGTGCACTGTATTTCTGGTCGTAGTAGGTGCTCTAGGTCTGGGAACGAGGTGGAAAACCATTCCAGCGAGCCGGTCAGGATAGAGCGCTTGCGGAATAGTGCGGCAATGAAAGCGGACGAATGGTGCGAAAGGAAGTATTTCGCCGCTTTGAGAAGTGAGGAAGTATATGAGGAGTTTCCATACTTTGGTGCGCAGGCAAGCAGGGTTATAGCTGACGGAAGGTCGGAAGACGTTGGGTACGTGAGATGGTAGGTGAAGAGGGTGATGTACAAGAGTTGCTGTGTTGCGTTAGAGCGCACATGGTTTGAAGTTAGGGGACGAACCATCGGTTCGGTCATGACTTCTTCATCTTTGGCCGATGGCAGCTTTTGGCAGATTGCGGCAAAGCTCAGGTCCGGGTGCGAGAGGATATCGGTGAGCGTATGTAGGCGAGGGGCTGTACCGGGGTTCTCGAGAAGGAACTGGTCGTAGCTGGGGCGGAGGTCTGTAAGGAGTGCCTTCCAGAGGTTGGCCTGGCGAGGGGAGGAACCTGTTAACAGACAGAAAAGAGGAGATGTGGGGCATGCATACGTCTCCACCTTGTGCTAGTTCCACGTTCCGCAAATCGTCACACTCAGGCTCATGCACCGACTCGGGTGTGTAGCTGACAGAATCTGCGTCCTCCATCCTGCGCAGATGATGGCGATGAGTTGAAGAAGCGATGGGATGGATGGCGCGAAGAAAACGATGAGGGCGATGGAGGAGTGGTGACTGTTCCTTTGTTGACGGTAGCTGTCATGACTTTGTACTTTCTTTGTTCGCCGTGCCGTTCCAGAGCCTAGGATTGATTGCCCGTTGAGATTGCAAACATGGGTGTCTGGTAGCACAGCATATATGTGGGTTTCTATTGGCGGTGACGGTGGGTGACGAAGAAGGGTAAGGTGTCTGCCGCTTCCCGTGGGCCTATGATGCATATATCGAGTGATTATCCGTGATGGGTCTATAGTCCAACACCCAAAAACATGAATTGAAAGGCGCTCAATTATAGAGCAGTGAAAAGGGTGAATGTGAGTACCTGAACTGTCGTTTAAATGTGAGGAGCAATTCCCACAAACCGTTCCCAGATATTCTCCTATCACCACATCTTTCAGCACGACTGACTTTCACACAACAATCTCAAATCAACCCAACAGCACATCAGCACATCACCAAAAATGGAGCATTCCCGTCACTCTCGCCGAGAGCCCCCGCCTCCGCACCGCGACCTCCGAGACCGTGAATATCGCGACCTCCGAGACCGAGACCGAGACACAGAAAGCAGCAGAGGTAGGAGCACCGACTTCCACCACCACTCCAAAAGAAGAGACAGTCGCTCAAGAAGTCCCGAGACCCGCCCCGCAAACAGCAACTACCGCAACCGTGATCGCGGACCTTATCCAACTCGTGGACGGGGAGGTACCAGTCGAGGAGCCAGAGGTGGTGGCAGGAGGAGCCGAAGTCCGCGAGACCGCGATGATCGACGCCCACGACGCCGCTCTCCGTCTCCACGTAGAGGAGGACGCCGCGACGACATAAAGAAAGAAACTTCACCCGACATAAAGAAAGAGGCACCAACTCCGCCGGCAGATATAATGAAAGTTGATGGAGATGATGACGACATGGAGGCGCAAATGGCGGTTATGATGGGTTTTTCTGGCTTTGGGACTACGAAGCAGAAGAAAGTGCAGGGGAATGATGTCGGCGCGATCGCGAAGAATAAAACGACCGAGTATCGGCAGTATATGTATGTGCCCTTCTCTATCATCTACTCTGGCATACTGGATGCTAACTGCGGTGGATAGGAACCGTCCGGGCGGGTTTAATAGAGCGCTGTCGCCATCATGATAGATATTTAGAAGAACGTGAGTTTGACGTGAAGGCGCTTTGGAGTGCTTATTCAGTGTGTATTATATGTTTTAATGTTTACAGATGTTTGGGAGCGGTCAATTTGAGGAACATGATATTACAAGGCGGCTTACTTTTATTAACGAATAGATCAGATTGTTTGGAGAACGAGAATTATGATTGGGCATGTACTTAACAGACAGAGCATGTAGCACAATAGCCAGAGTGGGTTGACAATGCTCAGCAGTTTATAACACAGCTTTATCATTTCTGTTGAGGTTTCATTTTATGAAAAGAAAAGGCGTAAATAGTTCGTAATAGTAAACCAGCAGCGACGCCGTATACTGTAGAAAATTTTCGAGCGACAGATTGGCTGGATTACATATCCGCCGCTCTCATCGCTCTTTGAATGTCAAAGGACTCATGGTGGAGTCTTCTGTGCCCGCCCACATTGCTCTAGTCTTCCATCTTAACATCCTCCTTTGGTGCCGCTGAGATCCACAAAACGTTGTTACACCTATACCGTATCATTAGCCCTATTTCCCATTACCCATCATCGATCGACTGTGGAAACTCACCGAATCAGCACTTGTCCCAAACTTCCAGCACTCTTGCCGTCCACAAACTCCTCGGTCCCAGAGAGCTGCAGATTCATGTAGCTGTCAACACTGACTAGAGTGCCCTTGTATTCGGTTTGTCCCCACTTCAGACGCACTAGGATTGGCTTGTCGATTCTGTTCCCACACGAATTCGTTAGCAACTGTGCTCGGCGGTGGCAGCGACTTGTTCGACTAGATTTCGCCCGCCTGCCTACTCGTAGCTCCAGCGAGCGCCGGCGAGGCTTCGAGGGCCTGGTTCAAGGCATCGGTAGCTAGTGGAGATAGAAGGTAGACTGACAATGACTGCAGCATGGGACGGGGGTTTATTGGTGCCTAATCCTTCATCATTAATTCTGCACAAGAAAAAAACCTGGGAGGATGCAGGGCATACACTCATGATTGCGTAGAGTCGGTTTCTATCTGGTTCGTGCGACTGATGAAGGGGTTTTAGTGATTCGTTGGGGAGTCGCGACAGATGGAAGTTGAGGTTAAGATTAAAGTGAGGCTCTAAGTTCGAATACCAAGACAAGGCTGCCAAGGCCCAACTACTCTTGAACTCAATATGGAACATGTGTTCAAAGCTCAGCAACTACCGAACACCAATTTTATATCTCCACGATCTCGCCGTTCTAGTCGACTGTCGATCTTTCCGGTACCATGGTGGCATGCGCCCCTTCACGTCCTTCGTTCCTACGACTTCTCATTGGGGCATTAACGGTTTTCACCCTCGCTACAACTACCACAGCTTCGGACGGAGACTCAATCCTCCTCAATGAAATTGCTCGTGCGTCGAATCAGAGCTTACTGTGGGGTCCATACCGACCGAATTTATACTTCGGAGTCAAGCCGAGAACCCCGAAGAGCTTCATCAGCGGATTACTGTGGTCCAATGTCGACGACTTCAAGACATTTCAAGAAAGTTGGTGCACTCTACGCTAGATATTGAACAGGATTAGAGCTCTGACTATGTCTGATAGATATCCGGCACCAATGCGAGCAAGGTGACAACATGGCTGGCTATGGATGGGAGGAGTATGATGTGCGAACCGGCGGAAAGCAGGTGATCCGAGATCAAACAAACAAGGTTGACCTTACGACGGAGTTCGTCAAAGTCGAGGGTGGGAACAATGGTAAGTGCCAGATCACCTAGGGCTCATGTCGAAGGTATTCGAAGCTTACTGTTAGAGGCTAGGTGGAAACTGGGGTGTACGGATCAAGGGAACTTTGAGAGAACATGGTAACAAGTCCCATCAGCTCAGTCTCAGCCCCACGAGGCTAAAATGGTTTCTCGACTCCAGCTGTGAAAGACACGAGGACGACCGTTATATTCTATGTTGGAAACGAAGGATCTGGGGACATCAAGTTGGCCAATACACCGGATAACAAGGGATTGGTTGGGAATATCGAGTTGGATGGGAGTCTACCGGTGCTCGGAGATTTCAAGCTTGAGGTCACTACCGGGCCAGAAACGAATAGGCCTCCAGAGTTGGGGAACGCTGAAGCGTGGGCGGAGAAGCCTCTCGATAGGACTATGTATATGTCTGTGCAAGTTCCCTTCCAGCATGTCTGGAAGGTCAAGGGTAATGGTTGTTCATGAGCTCTCATGGATGTGTGTTGACGCTTGCCCAGAGGTGTTGTTCATGAAGCTGCGTGAAAATTTTTTGGATCTTCAAACAAGATACGGTAACGAGAACCACCCACCTCCTTGGCAGACTTTTGTTCTTAAGCCTGAGTTTGGACCCGGGAACATGCACATGATCCAGAAGGTATTCGAAGGTTCGTTCGAGGTTTGTCCGCCCACTACCCAGTATGAGATTCCGCGGCTGATTCGATTTGCAGTTTGATGTTTTGTACTCGTCAGCATCTGCCGCTCCTATGACGTCCGAAATCTTGACCATGAAGATCAACGAGAACCATGAATCTTTCCTTAATCGTTTTGGAAAAACCTTTAAAATGCAAGCGCCTTTTAATACCGACAAGTACACCGAATTCGCCCAGAACATCTTTTCCAACCTCCTCGGCGGTATCGGGTACTTCCACGGCACATCCATCGTTGACCGTACTTACGCTGATGAGTACGCCGAAGAAGACGAAGGCTTCTGGGACGAAGCCCAGGCAGCACAAAAAAGGCCCGGCGCAGCTAAAGAAGAAGGGCCCACCGAACTCTTCACCAGTATCCCTTCACGTCCATTCTTCCCCCGCGGGTTCTATTGGGATGAAGGATTCCATCTCCTCCCCATTTCTGAATGGGACATGGATCTCACTCTCAACATCGTCAAAAGTTGGTTTTCTCTGGTCGATGATGACGGTTGGATTGCCCGGGAACAAATCCTTGGAGACGAGGCACGTAGCAAGGTTCCTACAGAGTTCCAGGTGCAATATCCACATTATGCAAACCCCCCAACGCTCTTCTTCATCCTCACCAAGTTCATCGACACCTTTGAAAAAGCCCAGGCTGTAGGCGACCCTCCTTCATCTCTGACTGGTATCTCACCAGAAGACTTACCATCTGCACATGTCCACTACCCGGAAGTGGCTCTCCAGTACCTTCGGGAGATATACCCTAAGCTCCGCCGCCACTACTACTGGTTTCGCTTCACGCAGTCCGGCGAAATCCGCGCTTGGGATCGGAATGCGTTCTCGTCTAAGGAAGCATACCGCTGGCGCGGCCGCACTCCCGAACACTGCCTCACCTCTGGCCTCGACGACTACCCACGTGCGATACCTCCACACACGGGCGAGTTGCATGTCGACCTCATCTCCTGGGTGGGAATGATGACACGCTGCATCAAGCGCATCGCCACGACGATCGGCGAATCCGACGATGCGGCAGAGTTTGCAAGGATTGAGCACGCGGTGGCTCGAAACATCGACGATCTGCATTGGAGTGAGAAGTACAACACATACTGCGACGCCACTATTGATGACTTCGAAGAGAGCACGCATGTGTGCCACAAGGGATACATCTCCCTCTTTCCTGTCCTTGTGGGACTGGTGGAAAATGATAGTGAGAAGTTAGGGAAGGTCCTAGATCTCATGGAGGATCCTGAGGAGCTGTGGTCAGATTTTGGACTCAGAAGTTTGAGTAAAAGCGATGTACTGTTTGGAACTGGAGAGAATTACTGGAAGGGCCCTGTTTGGATTAATATTAACTACCTGGCAATTCAGCGACTTTCGGTAGGCGCTCTTCTCTCCGTCCATTCCTCCTCGGAACCCTACTAATAGAAGCAGGAATACGCCTCCCTTCAAGGTCCGCATCAAGCACAGGCAGCACGCATATACGAAAAGCTCCGGAAGGCGGTGGTTGAGAATGTGTACAAGCAGTGGAAGGAAACGGGGTACGCGTGGGAACAGTATGACTCCATAACTGGCACGGGGCAGAGGACGGCGCACTTTTTGGGCTGGACGAGCTTGGTGGTTAGTTTGATGAGTATGCCTGAGAAGGTGGAGGTTGTAACGAGTGCGGCGATGGGTGCTGGGGAGGTAAAGGATGAGCTGTAGCAGGGAGGAAAGAGAAGAGAGGGGAGAGCATGGGTTATGAGTAGTGAATGATGTAATTTTAGGTTCTGATGAGCGATGAGAGAGTGTAGTAGTACCATTCAAAACAACAACGGAGCGTACCTATGCGGAGCAAAGTTGAAGTATGTACACAACCAGCGAAACCCGCAGCCGCATCATGCACACTCAGCCTGAAGTACATTGTCTGAAAGCTGTTATTTTAGCCGAGGATGGTCATATTGAAAACTTCATCTGCTAGTACAGTACTTAAGTAGTTATAGTCTTTCCACTTCTACCTTCGTTCCACAATATCCTCATTACCTATTGTTAATATCATATTCAGACATAATCCGTTGAATGAATGTCGAGGTTTTCCTGCATTCTGTTCTCTGCCGCCTGAAGTTATCTAGCTCTCGCAATCACATAGTCATCACTCCTCCAACCTCCATGCCCTGCTACAAGTTCTTTTTGTTCTCAGCAGAATGGTTCATACGTATCACTCGCACAAGGACCAGGGTTAGGGTTTTCACGTGACCAAGTGTTGAATTGTCATTGCATGAAACCAAAGTTTGGATGTTCTATGAAAATACAAGAGGTCCAGTAGAGGGTTATCGTTCTTGTGGGCTTCTAGAAAGGCTCAATAAACCAACGAATGGCACGCAGCGACCGTCAGAGCGCACAAATGGCCAATATAGAAGAGCCAATACGTAGCTGCATCTAATCCAACAGCACGAAGCTACTTCGAACATTGGGGCGGAAAATGAAGTCACCCCTAAGGTACAGTTGGGGTCGTGGCACAATGCAATCAGAGAGGTAGGCGAATAGATATCTCAGAAATTCATTTGGCGTCTAAACTCGAGCCTGGGCAATGAGCTCTAACAGGCTCGACTCACGACGGGGAAAGCTCAAGACTCGAGCTTTTAATATTAATCGCTATAAATAAACAAGCGCATACTGTCGAAGCAAATGATATGCCGCGGTTTCCATTCTTACCAGCCCTCATCCTCCCTTCTTGTCTACCTCGCCCTCCTCACGCTCATCATCTTCCTTCTCCTCCATCTCCAGGCGTCAACTTGCAACTAGAACAATTCTCGCCCTCAGACCTCCTGTTGAGAAGTCGGAGTCAAAGGGGATGCATGTACTCTATCAAGCCTCGGTAGGAACGTTTACGGTGTTATTCGAGTGACGATCCTGTCAACAACCTCAATATGGATTGGCAGGGGAATCACGGACGTTAACGGTTTTTTGTTCTCAATGGACCCATACCACACATCCTGGACCAGCGACATAGCCACAATCTCAGTGCTTCTAGCTGGGGTCGATAAAGCAGCTGAGCACTCGCAGCAGGAAATTTACTTGAGTGTTCTTATGAAGTTCGGCAATATCTCTGATAATAATCTATTTTACAGCTCGGCAATCATTCACCTCCTTAAGAAAACCGAGACGTAAGCCGCCTTGCGATGTATAAAGATGCACCTGCTCGTGACAGAGCTATGGGCTAGGCCTTCTACAAGGGCGCTGCTCGTAGAGGTGATGTGCGAGAATATAATGGGAAGAGTTGGGGATAAGAATGGGGTTCACTGCAGGCTCATTAGCCCGATGTACTTTCGAGATCTGCTTTCGGTATATAGCGACCATGATGGTCGGGTCTCTTCAAATTCTCCATCTACTATCGAACCTCCCACCTAGCACCACAAGCCCATGACCTAGAAAATAACTATGTTCTTGGGTGTTAAACAGCCGAACCGATCGAGGTTCATGAACCGCTAATACCTGAACTCATTGAGCGAACAGACAAACAAGATGTCAGCTTTGGAATACGCATACCACATTGGCGCCGTTGAACCAGTCGGTGGCTACGACGTTACCCATCCTAACTAACAACTCTTCTAAGAATTACCTTAGTAGAATAGGCCCCGGTACTACTAAAATTGACGTTAATACGACTACGGTGCATCATTAAGTATTTATCTATCTTACACAAGTGGAGAGTAATGTGACTGCCTGGTGTTACCTATTTTTTTTCTTATCTGTGTTGACTGTTTCTACGTACACGTCCGTTTTTGTTAGGAGTACCTTTTCTTACCCTTTTCAAAATTATGTCAGCTAGATTGAGGCTTCTGTTTTTGCACTGGAAAGGCGAGCATGAGCGTTCTGGGTCTTCTCTATTACAGTCAAACCATATCTAAGTCCTTGTATGCCCTCTCATCATCTACTCCACTTACTATGTGCAATATTCCCATGTAGCAACCTTTAACTTACCTTCTAGCGGATATGTTCCACCTGGGAAACACGGGTCGATCACAATTGATTTGATTGAAATGTACTCGGGGTAGGGAAAAAGAGGTGGGGCACCCTATTTCTGGCTAGCTACCACTATAAGAGGGAAATATCAAGAACACCACATACGTTTTTTCTCGTGCCCAGCCGCAGGAGGCGGGCACGAGAAAAATATACGTTATTTGTAAATACGTTGAAATGTTGAAATGTTTACCAGAAACAGTGGATGTGCTATGCACCGACACCTGTGTTGGCCTCTGCTCCCTGGTCATCGCATTGTTCTCACTGCAAAAGTCAATATCCGATTGGGGGCGTCCCACTTCTTTTTCCCTACCCCGAGTACGAACTATATTAAACTAAATCATAAAGCCCTTTTCGGTGACATTTACATTACCGTAGTGTCGGGTGCTGTTTAAATCAGATGACGCCGTTTCATCGTCGTAATGTTATTGTTTAGAGGGCATTGGACTGAAACGACAACGAATTGTTTGGATTATCGTGACAGTTGCAGTGGGACTGTTGTGGGAATCAAGGTGGGTATCATCCGGTGGGAGGCAAGCTGATGATGGCATTTGGATGCTGCTTTATTAGAGTGGCAGATTGGGGGAGCAGGAAGGTGAGCTACCAGAGTGACGCCCCATGATACCTGTTGCGGCTCTAACAAGATCACGTGACTATATGTTGTGTGACAGCGGGAGATGGAAGTGGATCGAACCCCTGCTGGTTGCTTATCATAGTGTGATCTATGTAGCATGTCACCCCTCAGCTTTACAACAGCTTCAGCTTCAGCTCGCCTCCTTCTCCATAACCTTACCATCTCTATATCCTACCATCGTTGCCACGACCACCACGTCGCAGCAACCGTTCATTTTTAGATCTACTCTCCCCGCTTTACAGCATACACGTCGCACACATCACGACCCTCGATTCTGTAAACCAAGAAACCCCTTCATGGCGAACTACCAGGAGCTTCGTGCGCGAACCCTAGGTTCAACACAGGAAGAAGAAGCTGTCACTGTAAACACTAGAGCACTGGTACAGTTATTCACCACTTATTCCGTCTTATATGAGCTGATGACAGTATTGAACAGATCGACAAAGTTTTAGCTCGGTATTCAAGCGAAAACACTACGTACGTTAACCGGCGGTGTGGGCGGCTTGTACTGTACTAACCTGAGTTTGACAGACTTCGAGAGCTTATTCAAAACGCTGCCGATGCAAATGCGACATCTGTCGAGATCCGTTACGAAACTACACAAAACCCCGAGTATGGAGGGGCAAAACCTTATGACGGAGAAGGCGAGGAGCTGCACCGGCTTGTGAAGTCAAAAGTGCGGCGACTATTGGTCAAGAATGACGGTCAAGCATTTAGAGAGGAGGATTGGCAACGGCTAAAGAGGATTGCGGAAGGGAATCCCGATGAACAGAAGATTGGAGGTATGTCCCACGCCCTCGTGTCGCTATGGGTTTACTGATGGTATTAGCGTTTGGTGTGGGTTTCTACAGCGTCTTTGCCGATACCGATGAACCATTCATTTCCTCCGGAAACCAAACCATGGCTTTCTACTGGAAAGGGAATTCCTTGTTTACAAGACGGGCGACTATGGATAAGGTTGACCCAAGCACAACCTTCTTTTTGGAATATCGCGAACCTGGAGACCTCCCGGACCTTAAGGCGCTGTGTCAGTTCTTCGCAACATCTTTGACGTTTGTCAACCTTAATTCGATATCTCTCTACATCAACGATATCCAAATGCTTCTACTCAATAAGAAAGTCTCGCCACCGATGTCTTTAGATATACCGAATTCAATAATTCCAAAGTCGAGTGAAGGACTCATGAAAATCGTCGCGGTAGAAAATTCACGGGTACAACTCGACGCAAAGTACATGAATATCACACACTACAAATCCAGCAAGCCAGCTGAGAACACTGTGAGCGGGTTTACACGATTGTTATTTGGCCGCACTGCAACACCGCCAGCACGCAACAACATTAATCCCGCAACCCTCGGCGAATACACTACTGTTTCAATATTCTTGCGGATAGCTACAGCTACAGTCGCCACTTCTGTAAATGCGAGGTTTGCACAGGAGCTTGAACGGGCAACCAAGAAACCGCCTCCCAAGAGAACGACGATATCATGTCTCACAATGTCAAAGGATGAGCAAGATGCGTCTGAACATGAGTCAGAGATTTTCGAGAACGTGATACCGAGCAAGAGCGGCAGAATTTTCATCGGGTTTCCAACACATCAGACAACCGGCATCAATGCTCATATCGCAGCGCATTCTGTGATACCTACAGTGGAACGCGAGAACATCGTAAGCCGCCCCATATCTACACGCATTGTTCTTATTTACTGATGGCTTTGTGACAGGACCTCAATGCGAGGATAGTGAAAATATGGAACGCCGAGATGCTACGAGCTTCAGGGATTCTAGCACGGATACTCTATTTTGACGAGATGGATGTACTCGGCAGACGTGCAAAGGGATTGAAGCTGTCAGATCTGGAGAACCTATACGATGAAGCTATTCACATCATGCGACAATTTACCTTCCATGACTCAACACCATCTTTACAGGTTGGAAACTACATTGCCGAGGCTTTTTGGAGTTGCACAAAGTACACCAGCATCGAAATTATGTCAACAAGAGGGGTGTTGCCTAGCAACAAAATACGTCTTGCCACAGATGTAACTTTTTTGGAAGGACTGCCGCTATTGCCGGAAAAGATTACAAAGGGAGCAAAGAAGTTTGTGGAGACGCTCACACAAGGAGGGTTCATCTCAGAGATTACCATCACTGATATACAAAACTCACTTGGTGATAAACCATTGAGCGGTGAACAAGCACATGCCTTTTTGAAGTGGCTTTCTCTCCAGATCCAAACGGGAAAGCTTGATGATCTCCAGGTTCCGATGCTGTTGAGCGGGGCCATTGCCATGGTACCTACAAAAGATTCCGATGGTAATCTGGTGGAAGATGCCTTCCCTATTAGCCTTGGAACAATTCGATATAATGTGAATGTCACGAAGCTTGCCGCCGATATTCCTTTACCACCGGAGTGTCTACCTTTTACTCTCACCAAAAGGCTTTCCCAGATGGATTTTGCAGCACTCAAATGGAAAGAGTTGGAGGTGAAGGAATGGGTGAGATACGTTACAAACAACAGATCAGGTTTACCGGTGGAACAGAACATTGATCTGTCACCTACATTTGCCAAACAAGTCCTTGGAATAATTTCGAAAAACTGGGATCGATTGTCGCCTGACGATAAGGAAGTCTTAGTCAACATGCTCAAGGTCAGAACCTGTATACCGACGAAGCAGGGTATGAAGGTCCCAAAAGAAGCGTATTTTCCAACCGTCAGGCTCTTTGCGGATTTGCCAATAATTCACGAAGTACGCAATGTTAAAGACAAGTTTTTAACAGCGCTCGGAGTCAGGAAAACTGTCGAGTTGAAGCTTGTGTTCGAACGGCTGATGGGGGAGACTTCTGGTAGTGAGAAATGGAGTCACGTTGATCTCATCAAATATCTCACGGGTGTGAGAGACGATATTCCTTCCGAAGATATCCGAAAGCTCAAAAACATGAATATGTGCAAAGCCGAGCCTTCAACTTCGACAAAACTGTATAAGGTTTCGGAGCTTTATGAACCTCTGGATTCCCTGAAGGGTCTTGGCCTTCCTATCCTACACTGGCCCGGAGAATGGAGAGATCAGAGTTATGAGGCAAAGTTTTTACAGAAGCTTGGCCTAAGGAGGTTTCCACCAGAGGAGGAACTTATGAGGTTGGCGGCAGGTCCAGATAAGAGGCTACGAGAAAAAGCACTGCGATACTTCGTTGATCAGTTTCCCGCTAACGGCTATTCAACGCAACTCGTTTCAGGAAGCCATATAGCATTCTTGCCCTTGCAGAACGATAAGGAACGACTAGTTAGGCCTTTTGAATGTTATTCAAACTCTCAATCTTCGATTATGGGATTTGATGTCATCAGAAACGATCTTCAGCCGCATGCGATGAGGTTTGGAGTCAAGCCGGATCCAGATATCAGGGAGTGTGTAAAGCGACTCCAGAAGCAACCGCCGCACGGACCGAAAGAAGCTAGAGAAAAGTTTAGATACTTTGCAGACAGACTTGGGGATCTCTCGACGGAATTATCGTATGATGTGGGGTGCTCGTTGATTGTACCTGTCAAGTGTGCATCTGGAGTGAAGCACATAACTCCTCGTATTTGTTACATTGGAGACAAGGATCATAAATACGGCCAGGTTTTTGACTTTGTTGACTTTGGTTCCGGACCCAACGCGTTTATGATGAAATGCGGGAGTAAACCTGAGCCAACGACCGCCGAGATTGCACACCGAATGGCCAAGGAACCTGAGCGTTTGTACCAAGTCTTTCAAAGCGAGAGCAAGTATCTCAGCATGCTTAGAACCATCGCTGAGGATTGGTCTGTCTTGAAACGGGACAAAGAACTTATCAAAGCCATGAAGTCAAGTCCCTGTCTGGGTGCATACCGAGATATTCCGGTGAACCCAAGGTCGGCTCCGTCTAAGGCTCCGCCATCCTACCGCGAAATGGATGAAGAAGAGGAAGTAATCAGAGAATTCCAGTTGGCGAGGGCTGAAGATATATTCGTGGTCGACGATATTGCCAACTATAATTTCTTCAAAGCTGATGTTCTAGCCGCCCCCGAGGAAGATGTGCTTGAGAAGTTTTATACTGTTCGTGCCCTTTGTTATGACCCATATCTACTCTTTCTAATAGAAGGCAGGCATTAGGTTCCACTCTTCTTTCTGGAAGTATTGAAAAACAGGCTCAGATAGGAGCTCAGCTAGCTCGTACTCAGAAGATGGTAGAGCTCCATAAGTTGGTACTGGAACGTGCACGTCTTTTCATGCACAGTAACAACGAGACAGTGAGTCATGATGCTCGATGGCTCGAAAACAACCTTGGTCTTGAGCCGGTGCAATTTATCAAGCATAAATTGGTCTTCAAGCCAAGAGGTATTCCCAAATCAAGCTATACTCTGGATAAGACTGCGGCGGTTATTCCATCACGAAATTCGGAGAAATCCCACATGCTGTTTGTTACACCGAAATGGGAATTTTACGATATCGCAGTGGGGCTGGTGAAATTGATACTTCAGCGGCCTAAGCCGCATAGCAGTTTGCTCCTTGAAAGCTTGCTCAGCACTGGTAAATAATCCGAAGGTTCTGGAGAAGATTACGTTGCTAACACTAGATATTACAGACTTGATGACACTCAAACACCGTGGATACAACGTCAGCCGAATCCTAGCCAAGAAGCAGGCCGAGTCCCGATTGATGGAACAAGAGCGTCTTAAGAAGGTTGAAGAGCAACGTAAGGCTTTCGAAGCGCAAGAAATGCGTCATCAAGAGCAACAACGACAAATCCAACAGCAACAGCAGCGTCCCAGTGATGAGAAGAAGGTCCTCATGCCAGGTGCTTTTAACGATTCTCCAGAACGGCCCCAGCAGAACCAGCCCCTAGCAGACTATGGGGGTTTCATAAGCAGAGGCCTCAACAGATTCTCAAAGCTCGTCCAAGATACCGAAAAAATCCGCAACCAGACTATCGAGCAGCCAAGTGAAGGGCCCAGCACGCCCATCCACGAAAAAGAGCCAAGGATTGTTACTCAGAAGCCCACTGAGCCCCATCGCATTACGGCCAATCTCCAGCGTGCCGTCCAATCCGGCCGAGACTACAGCTCCAACACCCTCTTCGCGCCGCCCAAAACCTTTGACGTCAAAGAACAGAGCACCTTCTGCGACCGCCAGCATGCACACAACATTTCGTACGCCGCACAAACGCCCGCAGGAATGCGCGTATATGTCCCTAAAACCTTTTCCGAGGCTGAGCGGAAAGATTTTCTCCTCAAAAACGTGGTAGCACTAAACACATTCTCTCTCTTACTACGGTCTGTGGCCGAGGTATTTTCCATGGCACCAAATGTCTTGCATATACAGCACGAACCAGACTCTAGAACAATTGCGTTCAATACCAGTGGCGCCATCTTTTGCAACTTTACCTTCTTTTTGCAGTTGCATGCACAGCATGTCAAGGAGAAACGCTGGAGCCCAGAAGCATTTAAATATTGGTGGGTTACGGTGTGCCATGAGCTTGCACATAATCTTGTTGAGGAGCATGGGAGTGTGCATTCTTTCTATACGTAAGTGTGGCTCTTTTCTCGGACTACCCCTAACCCTGGATGTACTCTGACTTTGAGTGGATAGGGAGAGCTTTGTACAGGAGTATTTCGAAGGCGCGATGAAGAAGATTTTGGAGCTAGAGAGAACAGCGGTGTTTTAAGATAGGGGTGCATTTTGGATGGAGTAATAGATGCATGCTTGCTATAGATAATATTAGATTTGGGATTGGATTGGATATGGGCATATGCATATTATCAGAGAACTATATTTTGTGGGGGTTGCGTTTTGGGGGTTTTGGAAAAAGGCTTTTGGAGTAATGATATGGACGATATTGGGTCCTTCTGTTATGAAAAGCTGTGGGTGTGGGTCAATTCGTCCTCATGGTAGGTAGTTCTTATATGTGTCTTCAACTATTACGCATGTGCATATGCATACCTATCATAGCTAAGATTAAAATCATAAGTTACACGATACCTACTACACAGCCCATCACTCGTATGACCCAACTCTTTCCCCGGCCTTTCCCTAGTGTCTCCAGGCAGCCAGTTTCCAATCAGCCAGCATCAGTCTGGCCTGATATTGTGGAATACTGCCGCCGGTTCGTTGCTGCAGACAGTATCATAGTAGACAAGGAAGTCATGGTTGCACATGGGCTCACCGGAGGAATAGGACGAGACTTGCTTTGGTCTCGGCGTTCATGCTGGTAGTAGCACAGTAGGGCTTAGGTAGGATTGTGGGGGCAATTTTGTAGTATGTAGTTCGTGGCTAGGTCGCCTGTTTGTTCAGTAGTGTAGCGTAACGAACGAGCAATTTATGCCTAGGTACGGCGAGTAGCCACGAAAAGTTTAAACCACGCAATGATAGTCTCAGTCCACTAACTGGTACGTCCGAGGGGAATTGAGGTTTGTGTTGAGAAACCTGCAGATCGTGGACAAATAATGGGGTGATTTATCTAGTGCCTACATCCGTCTATAGCGAAGATCCCAGAGAATAGATCCCATAGGAATTCAAAAGAAACCGCAATATGCAATCGCTACAGGGGCACGTACGTATCGTACGAGAATCTGCAAAACAAACTTCGAAACAAGCCTCTTTTGATGCATCTATTTGCTTTTTCTTTATATATAGGGTGAACACGTCGATGATGAAGATATGCTATGGATTCATCGTTGGGTAATTAAGAACCTAGAATTTCAGTACCTGGAGACGGAGGAGTATTTGGAATATAGTAGAGGGGGAAGAGAGAGAGGAGTGAGTGGTTGAACTGAAATAAACACTGAGAGCCAGGCGGCTGGATGCAAGGAATCTCAGCCACCAGATCTTGCACCTTGCATTTTGTGATGTAAACGGTTTAGGCACGATGGGGGTAGCTTCCCAGGCTACGTGGAATGCTTGATGGGATACAAGTTGGTTGGATGAAGGACAAGCTTCTCCAGCTAGCTACTGGTACATGGCCGGAGTTTTCCAGACTACGATACGTGGACTACTTAGTGGGAACATAGCAATAAAGGATTTGTCAAGATATGTTCAACAGGTTTGGTTGGGTGGAAACTCTGCTGCTACCTGGCTCAGACTATCAATTCTCCGCGGCAGACTCCCAGGCTACCTACTAGTTACTCATAATGAGAATATCACTTTCTACAATGGGGGGAGCCTGAAACACCAATACACAAACGTTGACACCAGTCATGATACAAACTGACACCTGGCGTATCAATCGTCCACCAAATTCTCGCTACATCACCTCTACCCGCCTCGAACGGCCTTCCCTATCTATTCTCCTGTTGGGCGGGGCTGCCTACTTGGTCTTTGCGTACAGCATTATTCTACCTCGTTGCTCAATCTGACTGGTCCAGAGTTAACTCGCAAGGCAAGCAAGTGTGCTTGATTGACCTTGGTGGAGAGGAGAGTGAGACAACAGACAAGGAAGGAAGGAGCGGCTTTACTTTCTCCCCCATTCCACGGATGTACATTCCACAAGAAACCAACAAAGCATATACCTGTATGTACTTAAGCAAGTAGTAGAACGTTGTACTCTACAATCACTATTTTTTTTGATTTGATTGACGATTGATTTGATACGAGGTGCCACCCTAACCCTATCCCGGTTCATGATCATCCGAATCCGATTACTGAAACTCTAGGTCTGCCGCTGCCCCGTATGAACAACAAGGGCTCTCTGGGGACCTGTTGGCAACAGGGGATGGATGTTGGTGAAGATATGCGATGGTGCAAATTCCCTGCTTGCTGCGACTGCTGCGGCTGCTGCTGGTTACCACAAGTTCCTTCGGAGAAGGCAAGCTGTAGTACCACCGGTAATACTGGGCGAATGTAGGTCAATGCAAGATGGGCAGATTACTTGGCTGGAATGCACGATTTGATTGGGGGGGGAATTCGGGAGCTAGACATCCCTCATGCCAAACCGGTCAATTCAAGAGGGGTTTGTCCTTGTGAGGGGGGATCGGAGGGAGGGGAAGTCAGCTCCTTGGATGTCACTCGTGAGAGAAAAAAGATCAGACCACAATTTCTCTTCTTCTAATCCGACAGGGCTCGCCCCTCCACACACACTACCCCATTCCCTACTACCGCCGCAAGAATCACGCCATGACTATTCTGAGCAGCCACCCCCCAAGGATGGTCAGCCCATAACTCTGGTTCCGGTATGGAAAAAAAAGCGGACAATTCTTTGTTCCAGGCCCACGCACGCTCTGTCATACCCCCGAAACCTTTTTCGTGTGGCCTCAGCCTCGAGGGACGGGAAAGGGAGATGAGTGAGTCCTTTTTGTTTGTATGCTACAACCATCTGGGGGGATCTAGAATTTTTAGTCGGCTTTCCGCTTGGTGATGGTGGTTGGGTTGCTATCACACTTCCTACTGTTTGTTGGCAAGGGGCCAATCAGCAACGTTGTTCAGAACGAAAAAGATAGGCATGATGTACGTACTTTTCTTAGTACTTTTCGTTTTGAACACGACTTGCAGCCCTACATACACGTCTATCACATACGTAACTTAAGCTCTTTTTTGGTCGTCTCCGTTCGGTAGCAGATGCCGAAGATAATCACACTGTGCAGGTGCATTTTCAGGGTCCTCGCCTGTATCCGCGTGCGATGGTAGGCTACTGTGTGCCAGCCATATTTGGTACGTACAGGCTGATGTGATGTGATTGTGTCGGATGTTTTCCCGTGATATGATTAATTCTCCGCAGATCGGATTCGAGTGGTTGGTTGGGGGTAATGACGCACCGTTGCTTACAGCTAGGCGGACCCCCGGAGAGCCGCAATGCGCGAGAAGAAACCGCCCCCTTCCTGGGCATGCGAATGAGAGCGTGAGGTTCTGAGAAGTACCGGTACTCCACCAGTGGATGTACCATTATCGACCGCCCATCTTTGCTTCCTATTCATTGCTGGCTCGCTGTGATCCATCCACGGTACTTACCTGACTAATCGAAATGTAAGTCAACGGACGATAGCACCATCGAAATATGAATCAAAGCTAAAAAGTATACTGACGATAACCCCCTCACTTCGCCTCACATAACATCACACATCACATCACCACACATGATAATCCATCCGTGCCACATTGTACCACTAGTTCTGGTTCTGAGTCCTCGTAACGCGTTCTCTTCGGGGTGTGCCAATGAGGGGAGGGGAGTGGGATGGAGGACAAGGAGAGCAAAAGTAAACTAAAAAAATGTGTGATGTACAGGCGTGCATGCGGCGACTTTGAAATGGGCCATCACCCCACCTCTTGGAACGCAGCACCGAGCCAGAGTGCTGCTGGCGGCCCATTCAACTCTACTGGCACCACTTGAAACTACTACCATCCTCACCACCTCTGTCCCAGAAGCACATCGCCAGAGCAGAAAAACGCACTTCCAATTCCTCGATGTCCTCTTCCTATCAGCTCATCTAGCCTCCAAACACTATCCCAGCACCTGGTGGCTCCACCTCACTGCACCTAAACCCCTTACCACCACCTACCTCCTCCCCCCTCCTCCGAATTCCTACTGCATCTTTTTCTGCCTGCCCTACTTCTTACTCTTTGCTTCTTTCCCTCTTTCCCTGCCCCGCTGCAATTTCTCCGGCTGCCACCGTCGTTCGTTTCTGCTACAACTTCAACGTTTGAAACGGGGGAACAGGTTTGAGTACGCAACCACCACTCCCCAGGATCTTCCAAACGTGCGTACAACCTTGCAACGACACGCTTCCCAAGAAATACCGAAAGCGCAGGCCAACAGTGGGTGGGAAATGACCATGGAGGTGAATGACGGCCGGAAGGACATCGTCATAATAGGTGAGCTCACGAGGGGCGCTGATTGTTTCAGCTGTGGTTTTTTTTGTGTTCCTCACATTCCCGGTTCCAATCTCGCTAATAGGTGGTTGTGATTCTTTTTTGTTCCTTGATAGGCGGTGGAATCATCGGTTGTGTTACAGCATACTACCTCACTCGTCATCCGTTGTACAATCGGGAGAAGCATCGCATCGTCGTTATTGAGGCTACCAGGGTTGCCGGAGGTGCGTCAGGGAAGGCGGGAGGATTGCTGGCGGTATGGGCTTATCCGAATAACATTGTACCCTTGAGCTTCAAGCTTCACCAGGATCTTGCGCTCGAACACGGCGGCGAGGAGAAATGGGGCTACCGGAGGGTATTATGTGGGAACCTGGAGGCCCAGGGGCGGAAACGTAGCGATTTAGAAGGGCTCGGTCCGACGCCTGGATTGCCGCTGGGGAAACGGGCGGGTGATACAAAGAAGGGTGGGAAAGCATGGTCGGGAACGGGGCTGCCGAAGGATCTGGATTGGATATTGCCGGATCTGGTGCGGGGGTACGAGAAGATGGGTGGGAGCAGAGAGACGGCCCAGGTCCATCCTTATCACTTCACGATGGCATTGATGCGGTTAGCAGAAGAAGCGGGCGCAGAATTGGTAATTGGATCTGTCACGGATATCAATTACGCGGACCCTGTCTCACCGACATCTACACCACCTCCGACCATTGGACGAGTAGGCAATAAGTCACCATCCGCGTTGTCGTTGTCCTCGGCATCTTCGCGGAGTCGCAGGAAGGTCGAATCAGTCACATACATCGATCAGGAAACACAGAAACAAGTAACAATCCCAGTAACACACACCGTCCTCGCTGCCGGTCCTTGGACCGCAAAGCTCTTTCCTGGCGCCCCCATTACCGGACTGCGAGCACACAGCGTCACCATCACCCCAGCATACCCGGTTTCCGGCTACGCTCTCTTTACTGAAATAACCATTCCCTCCACACCGGAAGTGCGATACCGCGGACCTGTTTCTCCCGAGATTTATGCCCGCCCCAACAACGAGATATACGTGTGCGGAGAAGGAGACATGGATGTTGCGGTCCCCGAGACCACGGCGGATGTTCAGATCGACGAATCACGGTGCGATGACTTGATCGCGCAGGTATCATCGGTGAGCGACCACATCCGACTCGGACGAGTGACACGGAAGCAAGCGTGTTACCTACCGGTCTTAAACATCGGGGGATCCGGAGGACCATTGATTGGAGAAACTGGAACGGAGGGACTGTATCTGGCTACCGGACATAGCTGTTGGGGGATCAACAATGCGCCGGCAACGGGGTTGTTAATGGCTGAGATGATTTTCGAGGGGAAAACGAAGAGCGCAGATATTAGACAGTTGGACCCGAGGAGAATTCTGTAGGACTATCTTCCTTTTTTTGTTGTTCTATTGATGATGAGATGACGATGACGATGACGATCATGATCATGATCATGACCATGATTGGTAATGATTGTTTTCTGTTGCTATATCAACTCGGACGAGACGGGTTATTTTGTGTTGCGGCTTTCGATCGAGACCATGTAGACGGGGGGGTATTGTCGGTTTCCCCGATAGTTTCTTAATGAGTGGGGGAGGATTCCTTTGGCGCATCATTTGCAGTTGGAGAAAGGTGGGGGGCTTTAAGTTGGGATGTTTTTCGTTTCTTTCGGCTCCTTGGTTTCCTCGGTTCTTTTTTTGTCCGCATCGTATGGAGCGACTCGCTTTCTGTCGTTACGGGCCCGGGGCTATGTTCGCTTTTTTTTCTCTTAAGATCGAGTGTAGGCTATATATGTTAGGTTGGTGTCGGGTAGAAGTTGTGTTCGTTTTCCGGAGGGTTATTTTTTTCGTTTGATGGGAGCGGAGTAGTAAATAAATACTGTGCTGGTTGGGTGAGATGCCGGGATTTTCCGGGAAGGACGGTGAGAATGGGGAGTGATGGGGTGACGGAGGAATAGAGACTTTGCGCTGTTGACTCCGGATGATTGTCATAACGCTAGACAAGGGTGATGATCATGGTAGCAATAATGGGGATTTCCAATTTTTACTTCAAAAATCTCAAACCCAACATTTCCCAAAGGCCATTTTTGAATTAACCCTTTAATATTTTCTCACCAGAGTTATGCATTTTATTCTTCAGAAGCAGCTCTATCTGCTGGTATACTTGCTTTTTTGAAGCAAGAAAAACTGCAGAATTGGTAGGCCTTCAAAGTCTGGGTCCAAATATTGAGTGTTTGACTCCGGGTTTGGGTGCATCGTGAATTCTGGATGTGGCTGGTGAACGATCAACATGGCCAAGCGCCCTAAATTTGACTCCGGAGTCAAAAACGCAAAGTCTCTAATATGACAGTGTTTGGTATGAGGAGAGGCTGTGGTAGAGTACCTTCATGATTGATGAGCGGCTGAGTGGGTGCTGGCGTGTGACTCGGAGGGAACACTGAAGAATCGTCATGATGGAATGATTTCATACGGCGAGTCGGTGGCGATGGATGATCTTATTACTTACTTAAGTAGGTAAGTATGGCGATGTCGGAGGGCGTAGTTGACATTGTTGCGGTTCCAAGAATTGAAAGAAGAGTGATATTCGGACGATCTGCAGTTCGTGCGTGCTACTTTGTGCATATGATTGTTACCCTTTCCGGATTTAGAGTTTCGCTTGTCCGGCAGGGATCATCCCAGCTTCCCCTCATTCCTAACGCCGCGCGCCTTCTCCCCGCTTATCACCATATCACCATCCATCAACCATGGCCGCCCAGTGCTCGATCCTAATCGTAAACCCAAATTCGACAACCTCCATGACCACCGCCCTAATCCCCATCATCACCCCTCTCCTCCCTCCTAACGTCTTCCCCCTTCCCCCACTGGATTCGCCGCCGCTAACCTCAGCAGGTAACAGCAACCTACTTCACTGGCCCCCCCTCCTCCCCACCATCAATAAACGACACCCCAACCTCCGAGTCCTCAGCCCGCGAATGTCTCCCCCTCCTCCGTCCCCTCCTTCCGAACCACGACGGAATCCTAATCGCCTGCTACTCCTCGCACCCGTTGATCCCGCAGCTTCGCGCGCTCACGACAACCCCCGTGATTGGGATCCTGGAGGCAAGTTTGTACCATGCGCTCTCGTTGACGGGGAAGAGGTTTGGGATTGTGACGACGGGAAAGGCGTGGGAGACACTACTGGCGGAGGGGGGGGCAAGGCACCTGGGGGGCGGGGGGAGGTGTAAGGGAGTCGAAAGTACAGGGCTTGATGCGGATCAGTTACACGCTGTGCCTGAGGAGGAGTTGAAAAGGAGGATGAGCGAGGCGGTGGTGAGACTGGTGGAGGATGGGGAGGCGGAGGTGGTGTGTTTGGGGTGTGCGGGGATGGTGGGGTTACGGGAGGTGGTGGTGAAGGCGGCGAGCGGGATGGGGAGGAGTGTTAAGGTGGTGGATGGAGTGCAGGCGGGGGTGGGCGTGTTGGTTGGGATGCTGGAGAGGGGGTATTGAGTGTATAAGGCACGGCACTAATACTATGGCTAAGTGGCTAGGCCACGGACGGCGGCTTACGCACGTTAGTGCTGTTCCTTATATGAGTGGATGCGTACGGAACGGAAGCTGGGAGCTGTGATGTTGATTAGATGGGTCTCAGTCCATGCCGTCATGAGATATCATCTCTGTAGGAATTCATGCACCATTAGCGCAAGAAATTGCCAAGATTCTCTGGCTGTGGGAGGAATTCCTTAAATAGGTGCTGTTCTCATGTTATATTAAAAGTCACTCGCACACGTGATGCATTCGAATCTTGCCGGGTAAACCCTGCCAGCTTAGCTCGATCTCCGCTTCGACTTCAAGACGCTGCGACCTCCTCCCAACGAAGCTCGGGCTTCCATCGAGACCGAATTGATTCTTGCCGTTCTTTCCTTTCAGCCTTGATGCCTGTTTGATTCAGTTATTATATACCTCCTCTTTGTCTAAAATATAGTGTCCTTCCCCGCGCAAAGGCTACGGCCCCCCTGTATTTCAACAAATCACGAAACCCCTAATCCATCTACCACCTCCGCCGTCAGCCTTCATGGCACTCGATACTCTGTCGTTCATAGCTCCAGCTAGACCACGTGCCCTACTGTGTCCCCTCGGCCGGATAAGGCGTTCCCGGTTCTCATCATTCGTCAGCCGCTTGCAGGCCGCCAATGTCGTGCGTCTCAGCGATGTCACTCCCGCCACTCAGCCTAACCGGTGTACGGACCCTTTTGAACCCGTGCAGTCACTTCCTAATATAGAGATACTCCCGCTGACGCTACCCGGTTGAGCCGTAGCAATGTTTAACCCCCAGGGCTTTCCGGATGGCCAGATAATATGGGACTTGACTACGTCTGTTGACCGAGAACACGAGTACCTAGAGACATTCGAGCTACATCGGCGGACGTTCGTGGTGATTGCTGTTGCCGATTACGCGGAGGCAGGAGATCCGGAGGTGCTGTCGCAGCAACTGGATGACCTCAAGTTACTCGTGAGCATCACCACCACGCAGGTTCCGGCCAGCGAAAAGAAAAAGAATCCAATTCCCTAATATTTTGTGCGGAGTTAGTATCCTCGCGCTCTATACCATGTCTGCCTCATATTCGACGCGCCGCCGCAGGCGGTCGATCACGAGAAGTTCAAGTCGCCAGGCCATCCACGCTTCCTTGCCGTCCCGACACAACAGGAATCTCGAGTAACGTCGATACGGACGTTGATGTGCGATATTACCACGCCGATACTGTCGGAGATGTCCGCTTTTGCAAAAACGCTGCAGACATTGCCGACCCTTGATTCGCCGCTATCGCAGGAAAATAAACCTCTGGGAAACCTCAGAGACCGCCGAAATAGCGTTCCCCCGGGTGGTGGGCTGCACCCTGGTAGTGCGGAATCGGCCGCAAATAAGCGGAAGACGATGGCGGGCTTTGGGAACAGTGCTGCAAGTGGCGGTGGTTATCCGAGTGAGAGAGTGCGATTGAAGGGGAAGGGTCGGGTACAGATTGCGATTGCCCAGCTGCATTTACTCGCCGGACGAGTTCCAGTCGCGTTGAAAGAGTGAGCTGTCGAGCGCCTGCCTGTGTACACTTTCTGGTCGGAATTGCCGTTTACTGATGCGGGGGTTCGTTTGACAGATTTGTCGACGGAGCAGATGCTTGCAGATCGAGTAATGATCACCTCTGGCATGGAAAGGCCCTGGAGGGAATCGGTATTTGCTTGGTTTTTTTGGCAAACTCAAAAGCTCATTTTCAGGTTATTTCGTCCCGTTATAATTTGACCCTTTTCTTTGTGGATGTTTACAGTTCCTCTTTAGATACCCACAATCCCATATGCTATACTCGAGAGCGTCAAACAATCAAAAAACTCACCCGCATCTTCAAAACCTCCAACACCGAACCCGACCCCGGCTAATGGACTTGAGCCCTCCACACCGCAGCAAGTCCTGGATATGCTCCCTGAGCTGCACGGCGGTATCATTAATCTGTACCAACGTGCTGCCAATTTTCCCGGAGAATCAGTACCACATATATCCTACTGTGAAACAGTACTCCGATACACAAAGTTGCTCACGTCAATGCACCTTGCGAATGGAATAAGCGCCGACACATTGTCTCATATAGTGACCGGAGCTCTAACACCTCGCAAGGGGCCTAAGAAAAACAAACCGTCTCGTATCGAAATATCAGAAAATGCGATGAGGGCATATCCTCACCCCATAGAGATGATGACGGTGCTAGAGGCTACCAAAGTCCTCAGTGGTATTGCAAGCATCTTGGGCGCGGTAGGGCTGAGACGACGGAAAGCTATGGTTACCAGGGAACTGCTGAAAATATTGGTTCCATCGCTGATACAAGCCCGTGTTGTCGGAGCTGCGGAGGTGGGGATCCATCCAGCCGCTGGGCTAAGTACTTTGAGTGGGGGGCATGGTTCGCCATTGGATCTGGGTGAAGGGGATGTAGAAAGCGGGATTATGGAGCTCTTGGAAGATCTGTGCCGGTCATATGGCGTCCTTTCCAGCTTAGGCGAAGAAAATACACCGAGGGAGAATGAACCGCCACAGCGGCCAGCGTCTAGTGGTAGCACATTGGCGTTGAAGACGTCTGTTTGGACGAAGGCCGTCATCGCAGAGAACGAGATTAGGAGCTTCGGATGGCCGACCCTGAAAATTCATGTGCTGAGGAACTGCACAGCACTCTGCGAAGCATTGCCCGATTTCCAGGGGGTATTGAACTTTACGACCCAGTTGTTGAAAACGGCAGATATCGAACTCACGCAGGATGAGCAAATCAAACTTTCGACGACAATAACAAGGACCGTTGGAGCAGCGCGGAAGCTTGGATTGGCTGGTGTGGAGGCGGATTACTGGGACCAATTTCTTCTGCGAGATATTGAGTATGTAGAGAACTCCACGTGGCGACCACCTACCTCACGCAACAGAAACGAACTGGTAGATACCGACTCACTTATGTCGACCGCTACTATTGAAGAAATTACACCATTCATATATAACCCCTTCAAGGTACTTGAAAGTTCGACGGAGGAGCAGATCCTGGTCAAAAGCGAGCCGGCTGAATTCAAGGTCACTCTGCAAAATCCGTTCGAGTTCGAGGTGGAAGTTGAGAGTGTCACTCTCGATGCTACTGGAGTGGATCTGGAAGTACAACAGGCTGGTGTCATAATCACACCGTTTCGAACATTCCAGGTTTCTATCTTTGCAACTCCGAATAATACGGGAGAAGTACATATATCGGGATGCAGGATAAAGGTTTATGGATGCAAGGAACGTTCCTTTCCTATCTTCACTGGTGGCCTGGATCCTCGAGAACGCGATCCGAAAACTAAGAGATTTGGACTTAAGGCTGCCGAGCCGAGATCCGAACGGCCAATATCGACGATATCGGCTACCGGTCGATCATCCTTACGGCTGCCCCCGGTTTTACACCCGATACCCAAAACTTTGTCGTTGACAGTGGTGGATTCGCAGCCGTTGCTGGTGGTGAAAAATACCAGTTTGAGCCAAAGCGCGCTTATGGTGTTGGAGGGTGAACGGAAGGTGTTCCAGATCACGCTTAAGAACTTGAGTGATGTGGAAGTGGACTTTTTGGCGTTTTACTTTTCAGATTCGACCACGGGAAGGATTCAACAGGCACTTGCGGAGAAAACGAATACTCCGGCGGAAATATACGAGCTTGAGTTGATGCTGGCGAAGAAGAGGGCATTTGTTTATCATCGCTCCTCCCCCAGAGGCCAGTCGATCAAGGGCTCCTCAAACACCGCCGAAACACCCATACTGGATTCGAAATCATCAAGGCAGGACTTGAAGAAACGGAAAATTTACATTCCTGCCAATGGAACTGCGTCGTTCGAGATTGAGGTCCTTGGGAAGCCCGGTCTCACGCAAGGAACCATCCAGGCGAATTACTCCCATCTGGGTTGTTCTCGCAGTGAAATAGGCGACCGATTCTACACCCGGGAAGTCGTCTACCCCGTGACGGTTACTGTCAATGCATCCATCGAGTTGGCGCGCGTCGATTTCATTCCATTCTCTACCGATTTAATACTAGCGCCCCGTGACTCACCATCGTATGATGCTTCTCTAAGGCCATTCAAGGAACTCTTCAGTGGCATGGGTATCTACGAGGATCCAAGCGAGTATTGTCTCATGCTGCTAGATATGCGTAATGCATGGCCACAACCATTGGAGATAAAGATGTCCATCAAAGACTCTGTGGATAGCAGCGAAGACAAAGCCTTTGAGTCCCAGGACGTGCTTCAGGCAGGCCACACCTCACGTATCATCTTGCCAGTGAAACGCATCTTCTTATCGAATCCTTACGCACCAATTCCAAGTATTTCAGCCAGCCAACGACAATTTGTCGTCAGCTCCACCAAGATCAGTCTCGAGCAGGAACGGCAGAGCAGAGAGGCGTTCTGGTATAGAGAAGAGTTATTGAAGCGTCTCCAGGGTGTCTGGGAGGAGTTGGGCACGACAAGGAAGGGCAGCATAGAGTTGCGCGGGATAAGGCTGACACCAAGAATGGTTGAGACTATTAGAGTTGATGACATTGGTGTCTCAGTTGGTGTCGAGTCAGACTCTGACGGCACGGATTCAGAGGATGGCGGGGTAAAGAGCATTTCGCCTTGGAAGTTCATTGTTGCCACGGATCGCTTCCATACTCTCACCACTACCGTTGTCAACCGCACTACACGCAGAATTAGACCTGTACTTAGACTTCTTCCGTCTCTCAAGAATCTCCCTGTGCCTGCAGCGTTCGACCTCAATCGGAGATTTGCTATCAATGGTTTGTTGCAGCAAGCCCTACCACCACTAGAGCCCGGTGAGACAAAGAAGATCGAAACGGGATTCGTCGTGTGGGCGAAGGGAGAGTATGATATCTCGGCGTCGGTCGAAGAGGCGGTTGTTGGCGAGACGGTTGTCGAAGTTGCGGAGGGGCTCGATAAGGATGGCATGCCGATGGACGTCCTTGGTGGAGCCGCGACGAGAGGCCGCAGGTGTTGGGTTTGTAGGGAAGTTTGTTTGATCATTGCGAGGGATTTGGAATAGTGTTATTCTTATGGGTACGTATATAGAGTATGCACGTTGTGCTGTATATATAAGGTCGCGTTTTATTGTATGATAGACACGTTTATGGGATGATGAGTTATGTGTGTGGTTGTTACATTTTGCTTTACAGTGGTTCATGGCTTCATACTCGACACGAAGATTAGGGTTTTTCAAACATGACTGACCAGTCGCAATAGGAATCATGCCTTGACATTTTACCAAACCCTCTCCTTCAAATCACCATCCTCAATCCTATTTAAACCCTCGCATACACCCTCATCGCCGCAACAACCATCGCTTCGCTCACAACTAGTATGGCACTTTCAACAACCATAAATCCAACCACAACTAGCATAGCATTGTACATGCTAGACAACGAGATTCTCTCCAAGATTGGTATCCCTATCGTTAACAATGGTGAGACCTCTACCATCTTAGCCGACAAGACCAGTATGGTTCTTCCGACTATCGTCTCTTCATCCATCGCTCCTTCAGCATTGTACATGCTCGACAACGAGATCCTCTCCAAGATTGGTATTCCTCTCGTTAACAGCAGCGAAGTCTCTATCAACACGACTCCAATCCCGTCCGAGGCTCGTCCAAAATTGGACATGCTTCCCAACGAGGTCCTCACCAAAATCGCCCTTCCCCTCGTCAACTCGGGCGAATCCCCTTCCCTCCTGGCTTTGGTCCAAACCAACCGCCATTTCTCTAGTATCTTCAGCAAGTACCTCTACGACAGCGCCTCTAAATTCCGCTCCGCAACCGGAATCCCACCCTTGCACTGGGCCATTATCAAAAACCAGCCCTTGGTCTTCACCCGCCTCCTCTCCTGCGAGAACTTGAACGCCCTTCTCTCCCGTGTCAACAAACTCTACCAAACCGCCCTGCACCTCGCAATCAAGCACAACCGCGACACCAAGATCTTCATCACCCCGCTAATCCCACTAATCGAGGAACGCGACTCCCTCGGCCGCACACCCCTACACACCACCGTCCTCTCGCCCACCACCTCATTCTCCACCATCACCTTCCTCCTCGAAAACGGCGCCCCAGTGTCCGACGACGACGACACTTTACGCACCCCCTTACACCTCGCCCTCGCCCTCCCCACCCCCCCAAAATCCAGCATAATCTCAACTCTCGTTGAGCACGACCCCGACGTCTCCACCATCCCCGACAAATTCAAAAAGACCCCCCTCCACCTCGCTGCCAGTAACGGCCACCTGTCTGCAATCCGCATCCTCCTCGACACCCTCGAGGCTCAAAGTATCATCAACACCCTCGACACAAAGCAGCACTCCCCCCTATGGCTCGCCGCCGAGCGCGGTCACGAAAAGGTCGTCGAGACACTCCTCGATTTTGGCGCGACGGATCCGTACGGTGAGGCGCTGTATGCTGCCGCCCTGACGGGACGCGTGGGGGTGGTAAAGATGTTGATGCGCAGAGCGCCAGTGGGGAGGATGAGGAGTGGGTTGTGTCCGCTCCGTGCGGCGGCGGAGATGGGATGGAGGGAGGTTTGCGAGGAGCTTTGGAGGGCAGGGGTTATGAAGAGGTTTAAGCGGGGGAGGGGTAGGAAGGGGAAGTATGCCGGTGCTGAGCATTATGCCGAAGTTGTGCTGGAAGAGTGTAAACTCCAGCGGGGAGCGAAGTAAGGAAGGAAGGAAGGAAGAAAGGGTTTTTGGGTGTTTTAGCCGGCATTGGGAGGCGTATCTGCTTTGGGTGTTTTGTATTAAGCAGCATTTGGGCGCACTGTAACGAGTGGAATTCGGGGATACGGGTATTGGGAGGCGTATGTACCTTTCTTTACTTTGGGTTGGATGGGGTGTTTTGTAGCAGGCGAGCACTTGTGCATTTGTCAGGCGTATCTATAGCGGGTATTTGGGAGGGCGTACCGGTACTTTTTTTACTTTAATTCCTGTAATTTCCAGCTATGAATCAAGCTGATCATTAACACCCACAGAATCCCATCTTTTTTTCTCTTCTTTTCTATAATACAACTCCTCCCTATCATAATACACGTCTCCATTTTCCACCCATCAATCCCAAAAGAAGATTCGTAACAAAACCTCACCAGCTCGGTGATTACCTCTAGAAAATCCCTCCCCCCTCGTCCTCTTCCAAAAAACGCCCTAAAATGCTTGCACACACAAGACACAAAACCATCGCAACGCTAAACAGACCTATATCTTCCTCCACACCTCGCGATACTTTCCCCACTCCCTGAATCCTGTATTCCGTTAGCATTTGGGGAACCATATGGGGAAGAGGGGGAGATACCAAGGCTGGTATACGTATCGATATCGTCCGCCCAGTCGATGAAACACCCTCTCAGCCCGCGCTGCTTCAGCTCCAGAATTGCAGCTACGATGAGACCCTTCCGCACTCCGAGGCCGCGGAATTCAGCTGCTTTGTGTCAGCCTCTTCTCCACCACCCACCCGCTCGCCTGCCCGCCTGCGAAGGGAAGCCTACGTTTAACACCCACAAACCCCAACCCCCCAATTCTCTCGCCAATAACTTTCGGCCACGGAATATCCTTCGAGATCTGGTTGTTTCCAACGGGACTGAAAATAAGCACGGCGCCGAGAATCTCCTCCTCCCCATCCTTACTACTAAACGCGACAATCGCATCCGCAATATCATCGCTCTCTTTCAACGCATGATACTTTTCCAGCCAACCCGGGTAGCTGCCAAAATATTTCTCTTCAAAATCTATCAACGCCTCAAATTGCTCGCCGGGTCGACAGTTGTTGATTGTTATCCCCTGCTCTGCAAGCTGCGAGGAGAGGTTGTCGGTGATTAAGAAGTTGTCGATAGACATGAAGAGGTCATAGACGAAGTTGTCGTCGAGTTTCCAGCCGCGGTGGGCGAACCAGGAGAGGTCGTCTTGGGGGAGGCCGACGGGAAGGCCAGGGAAGAGACGCGGGAAGATGCTGCCGAGTTGCATTGAGGTTATGCCGGGAGTTTGGCGGAGGTGGCGGACGGCGACGTCGTGTAGGGAGAGGCCGATTCCTAGATCACTGTGCGGGGAGGGGGTGAGAGGGATAGATGCATTGAAGGGGGTGAGAGGGGAGAGGTGTTCACGAACCGATGAGTTGGCCGCACGAGTAACAATGCTAAGCTCCCAATGACTTTATTATTCCCTAACATGATGATGTACGTAGCGCAGAGGCCTAGCAATTCCAGCGAGGTGGTGTGACGGACAACAAAATGTTTCGAGAATCCCGGGCGATCCAGCAGCGCACTCAAAGTACCCGCATCGAGTGGCCACTTTCGTCCCAAACAATCTTGCCAGAGGTCCGCCGAGGCGTACAGATCCCTCCGCTTCTCCCAAACCTCCACGAACCACGACCTGCAAATAGAAAAAACTAAATCTTAGCAGATGCAATTTTTTTGAATGTGCAAAAATTAAAGTAAAAAAACCAAAAAAAAAAGAACCAAAAATGAAAAACGCCCCGTTAGAAAAGATGCACGTGCCGTTGTTGTCGGAGCGCCGGCGCGCCTGGAACTTGGACCGGGAGAACACCCGCCGCATGCCGTTCACCGAATATCACTGCCGCTGCGGTTTCGAGCGCCGTCGAAGAATACTCGTATGTACAGATATATGTCCCATCTATGGCTGTCAGGAAAAAGAAAAAAACATCAATTAGGGCAGGCAGGAAGTTCCACATACACTTTCTATCGTCCAACAAGTCATAAGGGTCGCACACTGCGAGATTGATCATGGGCTTGCTATAGCAAAGCCGATGAACAGCACCTGCAGTTTGCACCTGCGATTTTGCACTCGGCCGAGTTGCATTCGAGGTGATAAATATTATAGCCGAACACCGCTTGATCAGTGAGACATGAGTCTGTGTAATCCCGTGGGCTGTATATGGAGCATGTATTATCCGTGGATGTCGATGAGAAAGGGCTCTGCCGAAGCACTCAAACGGATCCATGGTTGGCTCCTCGGCCGCTCGTTGGTGCAGCGGCCGAACAACCGGAGTAAGGAGAAGAACCTCATCTTTAGGGGTGATTTTAGATGACAGAGGTATTAATGTCCGCTCATCCCTGACAACAGTGATCGCATTTTCATACGCCTTTCGTGCTATCGACCGATGCTGTTGCATTAAGCTTGGTAGTCGTTGGGGATCCGGAGCAGCCAGAGCAGTTCGCCAGCTAAAGTAATGATCTTTTAGTCGTAAGATCAATGAAGATGATCGATATATATCACTTCTTTGTATCCGATTCGTTTCAATTGCGTCATATATCGCGCGGATTCCCTGCATTTGGACTGACGGATTGTGATATATCTGGATCATGTCACACCCCGAAGCTATGGCTGTCACGACAGCTTCCCCGATATTGTGCGGATCCTTGACAAACATTGGCATATCCGTAACATCGCACATCGTTACACCATCATAGCCCAGCTGCCTTCGTAGTATTTCACGAATGATGTGTTGAGCCCGAATGGCATTGCCGTCTTCGTCCTCAGCATGGTTACCAGGCCATATGGACGAGCTCAGCATCACGCTATCCAACCCAGCCGCCACAGCCCTTCGGAACGGCACCATTTCGGTTGTCTCAATCTCATCGTTGGATTTGGCCTGGAAAACCGAGCCACGCCGTCCATCCCGTGTAGACGCAATCCCCGGAAAGTGCTTCGCGCAGTGACCAACCCCTCCCGCTCTGAGACCCTCGGCAAAAGCCACACCGAATCGCCCGACCATTTGAGGGTCATCCCCAAAAGCCCTGACGCTGACAGTTGTGTTACCTTGCTCGCTGATAACGTCCAGTACCGGGCCGAAGTTCCAATTGATCCCAACGGCTGTTAATTCTTTGGCGGTCGCTTTGGCGATGTCGAACGCTTGGTTGGGCGACCTCGTCGCTCCTAAGGCCATGGCTCCGGGGAAGTGCGTTGCTCGTATGCCGTCACCTAACCGACTAATCTGTGCTACGTTACAGAGCTGTCCGTTTCGTAACACAAAGGCAAATGCATCAGCTCAGGTGCACCACGTACCATTCCGTTCTCCTGTTCAATGCCAATCATGAGTGGGTAGTGAAATCCAGCCGCCTGCGCAATCTTCTGCAACTCCTGTGTAAGGCTTGCAACCTGTACACCATCTGACTGCGCATCAGCTTTGAGACAAAAATAAATATGAGCGTGTTCTAGGGTACCTCGAATGTTCCTTGCCGTCAAAAGAATGTTTCCGACATAATACTTTTCGATCATTGTTTGAATGTCCGGAGTCACGCTCAACCCATCAAACACCACCATAATCATCTGGCCTACATATCTGGAGTGTCCACATTAGCTAGACAACAAGCGGCGCAAGGCGATTCGGGTCGTACCGTAGGATGTCCTCGTCGTTGTGAGGCATTGCTTGGGGTGAATGCCCATGGTCACTGATAACCTATCCAGCTCCAATGAATCAGCCTCAGGGTTGCGGCGCGCATGTCGCACAAGGTGCCAACCCAACATTTGTCATTATCTACAAATGCAGACGTTTCCTCCAGTTACTTTTCTGATGTGTCGTTGTTTCCTCGCGAACACCTGTTTTCCGGCTTCTAATGGCTGTAGATTTTATGCCACATTTGCTGGGAAAGGTCGAGCTCGTTTTGTGCGCAAAGACGTCCAAACAAAGTTCGGGGAACCCGTAGAAATATACTTTGTGGTCGGACACGAGCCGAAAGCTACTTGTAGCTCTGAGACTACGAAATGCCAAGTCGCGGGGCGGGTGCAGATACGACGACTCACAGAGCCAAGGCGGACAGAGTTGTAAAGATGGCGACAGCAAACGAGTTCGGGCGGGAAGAGGGGAGAGAAAAGAAGAAAGAAGGTGAGAGAGGGCAGGGGAGATAAAGCAAGCAGTCTTCAGAGAGGGGATGGGAACACAAGGGCGACGCGCATGCTTGCACCAACCAAGAGTTTTTAATCATTTTCGGAGAATGCGTGTGAAACGATAGACCTCTGCTTTCACAAACAAAGCAGCAGCCAGCAACGCAACGGCAAGAATCCGGGCTGTACAGTGCCTCCGTTCCACTTTCTGTCCAACACTGTCCAACCAAGTGTCTCCAACTGCAGCACGTACACCAGATAGAGAGCCTGACAGACAGGCCGATTCGAAAAATTAGAGCGGTGTCACCAGCCATACTCTACAAAAGCACAAGAAAGGAATGGTTGCAAATCATTGGGGAGTGGAGACGGTGTGGTAGCACGGCATTTATCCCTGTCAAAGGGTTGCACAGGCTAAGACAGAGCTCGGTCAAAACGCCATGAACACGAAGAGCACACCCATGCATGCCATGCCACCCAGCCGATATGTCTGCAGTGGTCAGCCTTGGTGATTGCTGTGAGCCATCGCCGATAGACACGCCCTGCCGAAATCAAGGCCATCACTCACAGCAGAGCAAGTGCATCCTTTTGTCGGACGCATTCCGCAGGGCAGAGCAGAGCAGAGCAGAGAGTAGAGTAGAGTGGTTGAGCACGTAGACTGGCTGATGATGGATGGGTGAACGATGATCGATCTGGAAAAGTGCATGTGATGCGGCGCGACGCTGTGTTTACGCGACAAGCGCGTTTTCTCCATCTCCGACTCGTTGCTCTCAACACCACCATTTCAACCATCAGCCATTCCAACCATTAACCGTTTCAACCATTACACCCCCCCACGACACCGCTCTGTGCTTTGCACTTCTTGATCACCACCTACCTCGCGACAGACGACACCACCCTGCAGCTCACCATAACCCCGCTGTAAAATAAATGCCTTCGGTATCAGGTGAGCTACCCCGGTGTGAACTATGCAGCGATCAAGCTGACCCCACTTCCGTAGATGACAGTGTTCCCGTGTACGAGGAAGATGCTGTAGACCTTGCGAAACGATTGGAGCGTGGTAAGACGGACTCGACTACTCCCCGACCTTACTCATCATATCGGTCCCCGCAAGCTCATCTGAAGCTCTTCTAGCTGCCTCTGCCCGTAATGCCGTCCCTAAGCAGGAAGTTGTCGCTGCGGTTGACGGGTTGTCGCAATATTCATCGGTCCGCGGCCTATCAACGGAGGTGCTCGAAATCCTCGTCGATACGCTCACCAAGACGCCGTGCTACCTTGATCAGGCAACATCTGGCCGTATCATCAAGGCGCTGATACCACGCAGGAAGGTTTCCGAAGAGGCCGTACTCAAGATCGTGGGATGTTTAGGCACCGGACCCAACAAGCCATCTTTTGTGATCCAGGTACCGCGTTCGGCTGCATCAGCCGCTGTGTGAACGAGTACGTGCATTGATTACTGACCTGCAACAGACTGGGCTATTGCGTTGGCTGGTGATGGTGTACAACATCTTGGAAGATTACACGATCCTCTCCCAATTATATGGGGTCCTCTTCAACTTGCTTGATATGATCACATTAAGGCACGTACTAATACATCCGTTGCTGTCCTACACTGCCGTCCTACATTACCGTCCTACATAATCGTTGTACTACATGTCCTTAACGCCTCTGACTTACCTTTTTCAGGGGTTACATCTGCCATCTACTCTCCCTGTTAACGCGCCGCAAACATATCAAGCCGTTCAGGATTCAGTCCCTGTGAGTCCCCTTGTGTGACCTTCCCCCAAGATGTCGCTAATTTCTGTCTTAGACTTCAGCTCCAACGTGGCATCGGAAACGAACAACCCGTCAATGCGCTTATTCAGGTGTACCGAAATTACTATCCAGATGCGATCATGAGCGAAGCTGCTCGTCCCTTCAAGGCTGGCATTTTCTCGGTTAGCCTGATGCCCAAAAATAACGGCGTGATCCTGACTGATTGTGTCAGCATCCCAACCCCGAATGGATGCAAAAGGTACTTGCAATTCAAGAGGCGAGCGCTGCCAACAATCCATATCTCCAGGGAAAGTCATCGTTCAAAGTTGTGAGGCAAGTTGGCGGGCAATCATCAAAGCGCCGCAAAACCGAGCGGGTGGTTGTTCCTGAAGTCCATACGTTTGGCGCCACCGAAGTACGTTTCTTCCACTTCCCTAGAGTTTCACGACTAACCCCAACAGACATCGGTAACCCTGGAGGAGGTACAAAATGTGGATGACTTTGTGAAGAAGTTGGACAAATTGGAACTCCCCAGTCAACTTGCGGCTGTATTGGAAGATCCCCTGTTGCAGAAGTTACTTACCTTGAATCCATCTGGTTAGTCTACGTATAATTTTACTCTGATTAAGCAGTTCTAATGCGGCTGTTTAGCGACTTCCCAAGACCGTATTAACAACTGGCTGGCCGCTTGCCTACAGGACAGCCTTCAGATGTCGAAATCTTCGATGCCGGGTACCTCTGCCAGAACAGGCGCACTTCTATCTAAGATTGCCCAATACACCCGGTCTACAAGGGTATTTCCCCTGATTAGCTCGATTGATCGGTGCTGAAGGGTACTAGGAACTATTTCCACCGGTTGAAGATTTTCTCCGGAATTATCTTCAGCAGTGGGATGGAAAGTCCAACGTTAGAGAAATATTCGAACTAGCTTCCTTCCTTCCTCTTCGGGAATATGAACGTACGAAAGAGGAAACCCCTTGACTTTCGTGTCACGATAAATATAGGCTAATGCGGAGGGGAGATATGCACCTCACCCCTTGCAGAACTCCATAACATCTTCCTCAGACCGATCGAGAAAGTGATGCGATCTGATGTGTCGGCGGCTATCTTGTTGGGATTTTATACTGCGCTGCTGCGGAATTGGGCCGTGACATATGGTAGGCGGTCACCAGAGAAAGAGCGACTCGACAACGAGGCACAATGTATGCAGAAGTTTGTAAAACATGTCGGCATTTTATGTCTCAGTCTGCTTCAGGTACTACAATAATCCACCGCCGAAACGCCAACGTAATTGTTAATCATTGCACCCACAGGATTCCGCTGATCCTACGACCGCCGTCGACAATGCGATTCTATCATTCTACGAATGCGCATCCGCATTACCCTGGGAGAACAGCCTGTACCGAGTCGCCTTACCGCCAGATCCGTTGGTGTACTACTTTCTCTTTAATGGGAACACGATGATGTTTTCCCGATTATGCGGTATTCTTGTCCGGTTTGTATCACACTACCATATACCTATCCTAGCGCCTGCTCACTACTACCACAGATACAAATCGGCCCTCGAACTATCCCGGAGAACGGGCGGATACCCGGCATCGTTTGTAGACCATTTCAACGGCTTCATCATGGACATTTGCAACTGCGTCTGGCGCAATCGCGCATTCGTACTTCCAGGACCAAACGACATAGGCAATAAAAGTGCGCTGGGATGCACTCTCCCAAAGTACCCACTCTTCTCCCCTCTATTGCTCCCACTAACTGGACCTCAATTCCTAGGACCGTAATCGACGTACTTGAAACTGCCGCGCGCGACCGAGGGCAGGACGTAAAGTCCCTCTTCTTCCTCTCCAAGTCTCCGATGTTCTCCCTGTTCTCGGCCGAGTGTTTCCGCAGCATCGAGGCGGAGAGAGGCGCTGCGGTTAAGCACGCGGGACCGATCATGTCTGTGAGTCTGAAGCAGCTCGCCGAGGTATGTCCCCTCCCCCACCACACCCTCACATATTTTTCTTTCTTTTCTTTTTTTTTTGCTAAGGGCGGGGTAATACGAGCAGAATGGAGGCGTGAAAATGAGCCATGCAGAGTATCGCGCTGGTGTGCTGGGGTACCTGAAGAAAATGGGCTTCGTGGGAATCTCGGACTTTATGTATGCGACTATGACGTCGTTGATTCCGAAAGCCCCCGAGCCACTTACGCAGCAGCAGCGGCAGGGTATTACAAGGAAGAGAAGGAGTGGGATGAGGGCTACTGCCGCGGCGGCGGTCGGTGGCGGCGGTGCTGCATAGGTGACTGATAGTTGGTTATAGAGTTTCCGCGCGCTTCATTGGACCGTGTATTTGGTGGCACGCGTTCGAATGCTGCGGTGATGGGCGGCAGTGTGACTTATAAGTCCCCACAATTCATTGGGTTTCTTTCCGAGGGTTGAATGGAATACACAGCACGAGTAAGGCGGATGTATTAAATGTAGCATATATCAGGCGGACATCTATTGTAAGGCGTTCGGCGCAACACGTCACCGCTTCTCCAATAAAAATTAAAGCAACGCAAAAAACGCCAATAGGGTATTAGTACAGCACAACAGCAAGCTCTTCCTCTTCCTTCCCCCTATAGTTCTCTCCCGCCCGTAACAGCCTTCATATCGTCACCGGCATAATAATACCACGCTCGCCGTCCAATTATCGCCACGTGGTGCGGGAGGTAAAAGGATACAGCGATGATAAGGAGGGAGAGGAAGATGAAGAGGAATGTGTCTGCCTATGTCAGCGTTGTCGGCGAATCGGGGGGGCAAGGTGTCTGGCGGTGAGTTTAATCAGGAGCAGGTGGGTCGGGGTGGGTGAGTCAAGGTGAGGGGGGAAGAAAGGGGAAGGGTAAGGGGTAAGGGTAAGGTACTGAATATGATCTTCTCGACAGGTGTGAGCATGTACAGCGAGAAGGTTACTTCGTATTGGTACCGCTTGAGGTGGAGGTAGTTTATGAGTGAATTCGATGAGGAGCGGGAGGAGGGGTGCGACATGGCGTTGTGGTTCGTGTGTGGCAGTGATTGATGCAGGTGCTGGTGGCGAGGGGTGTCGTCAATGAGGTGAGGCGTTGAAGGCGAGCTGGTGTGAGGTGAGGTGAGGTGGTGAGGCGAAAGGAGATCGTGAGTTAGTGGTGGTTACACGAGAAAAGACCCTTAACCTAAATGTTAAACGGGCTAAACTATGATACTTGATGCCCAACTACAACCGACAGCGATCCAATGAACAAGAAAAAACAACTGAGTGCGAAAGATTGTCATCCATAGTTACACAATGGTATAAAACTTCGTTCGGATGACGGAATTTGACGTGACAAGCTTTAGTGGCTCAACTGTGCGCCATAGTGTGGCGTTTCCACTGAACAAACAACAAAGAGATCCAATAGCAGTACGGGGAAGTATACTTCTTAATCATCGCTTCAACTCGCCACGAAAGTGCTTTGCGAGCCAGGCGGTTACGATCAGACCGCATGAATTCGACGCGAACATCTGGCCCAAAGCCATCAGGCTGGAGTTCTGGAGAAGCAATAGCATGTACTTCTGAAGTACTTTTTCAGTCAAAACCATGTGAAGATATATAGGCAAGTGCCCCCCAAACCACACAGCTTCAACCTCAAACAACAGTCTACCTAACACTACCATTTAGGGTGGGCACTGCTCGGTTAACTCAGAGCACTGTACAAAACACCTATCCAGCTTAAAGTCGATTTCATGCTTTTCTACCAACTGAAGTATACGGCGTATTCGGCAGCCAGTAAATTGGATTCTTCACTCAGACAACTGAACCGAAAGTCCCCTAGATTAATTGTTTTGTTTTGCTCGGGTACTACTGCACACCGTCACTCTGCACCCTTCTGGGAACCTGCTTTTTAGCTGCCCGTTTTTATTTCGGCGAAATCGAGTCTTTGCCGCCATCACCGCTTTAGTATAATTCCGATCCGATAATTACCACTTGCATGGACGCCGAACGTGCCCGCCTTTTGCCTTGTCACACATGGTACAGTATGCGGCTCAATCGAGAACTTCACGATTCATATCTGGTTTCCCCGATAGATAAGGTGACACCCTTCTTCGGCGGAAAACATGGGGTCGCCATACCCTCGGCTCATCAAGACAGTCAGTATATACGGTTGCAGCTATATGAAACGTGTGCGTGCATTTCGGTGGTACAGCATGTACCGGAGCCAGCTACCTCATGTACAAAGCCCAACCCAGCCAACCAGCCAGCCTTGTCTGTTGTTGAGTACAGCGAGCGGCAAGCCGGCTAAGTCGACATCCGCAAAGCTAGCTACTTACTTTGACTTGCCTTGCAACGGGTTGCTTTTTCGGGTGTGGAATATCCATTTTTAGAAACCCCACACATCGCCTTGCAAACCTTTTCAGCTGGGCTGCGAGACCCACTAACCGTCCTGTTCAGCCTCGGAGATGTCCGCGATTACTGACCGCATGTACGAAAGGGGGAATGGAATACCCAGCAGCAACACCGGAGCTCCATCCCCATCCCACGCAAGTATCAAATGGGAATTCTTCCCGGAAGGTGTGTTATCGATAAGAAAAGCTTCTGCCTGAGATTGTTGTGTTTTGTGTAATGGGGGAGGGGAGGGTATAGCATGCATGGTAAGACTCGTACGACAGACAGCGTTTTTTTTTTCACGAAGATCAGGAAAAACGGTTTCCGCCTCACACACACACACTATCCCGAACCACACAACCCCCACACTGCACGAAACGATTCCTCGTGTCACGGCTGTGGTACGAAGGGTGTACGACTGTGGCGTACCGGGAAATGTTGGTTGGTTGGTTGATGTTGGGTTTTGGGCCACGAGACGGTGATCATGACAGGTTGTGAGGCTCGGATGGGTGGATGGAAGGAAGGGCTGCGCGTGTTGAGGCTGAGATGAGAGAGTTATGGTGTGAATCGCAGGGCGTGCGTGGGCAAGGCGGGGAGCGGAATGCTGGGGAGGTTCATGCAGGATCACTCGTGCGCCGTGTGATACAACGTACCCGAGGATCGGACGTAACGCGTCACAGAGCAGAGTACGTAAAAAATATCAATTACCTAGTAATCACGCGTGTACGGATGGATGTAACGCAGCCCACAGGGCTACTAAGGCTTCGTCCTTCTATCCGATCCGACGGCTCATTATACTAGAGCACCCCACCGTCCAATCCTCTCTGACTAAACGAACAGACAGATTTGGAGATATATTCCCGAGCACTTGGAGCAAATCACATCCATGTACCGTACGTACAGCCTCAAAAACCCCGTGTCACAGTCGCCTTGCGAGGGAAGGCAGTAAGTAAGATGCTGCTCGTATGTATACTAATCACTCGCAATTCGGAACTCCAGAGCTCAGTCGAAACTGGTAGCAAAAAGGCATCATGCGGCCACCTTGTAATTACAACAGCCCAGTAAAATAGCTTGTCCTGTCATCTAGACACGGGACAGTGCCGCTTATCTATACGGCCCAGTGCATCCGCCGGTCCACTTTGATCATGAGAACCTCATCTGTTAGTACTTACAATAGTTTTTCTATTCCATCATAAACACCTACTAGTACCGCAGTCTCCCTACCGAGTCGGTATACTGTACCGCTCGCCCAAGACCGTAGGGACGCATGGAATATCACTCGGTGCATAAATCTAGCCGGGTGGAGCATTACGGGGTGATCATGAATCCTACAACCTAGGGCTGTAAGTTATCACCCGGAAATAGATCACGACGATCAACTGGCGGGACACTCCCTAAATAATCTCGGTGTAGTAAGTCTTAAGTAAACTTGAGACCGTTCTTACAATCTAACATGTTCCCGGAGACAGCGTATAAGTATGGCCCCCAACGATCAGAATTAGCCAGGTCCATCTATATAATATCCATAGTGGATTAATATTATGTTTCATTGTGAGGACAAAACAGTACCTGCACTATCCGAATATGCGACTTCACGGCAGCGAGTAAACGATGATTTTGTGGGCCATAAGGTGAACACGAGAAGCCGGAAGCAGCGTATCCCGGAAAAGGGCCTATCCACCAGCAACATGACATCAAAAACCAGCGGATTTCGCCCACCAAGATACCTCAGTGTATGACTGGGCTGTCTGGGGGAAGCTTCGTCTCTAGCTTGGTACGTAGTTAGAGCGAGTATAATGGACAAGTTGATGTCGCTATGGAAGGAACAACTTCACTCACAACTTAGGCTATCCACGCACAAGAGGAGGAGGGATATACAACATTAAAACATGCATCCGTTATTATCCATATGCCTATATGCCCATAATCATCCAAAACATTCCCTCTCACTCTCTACGTCTACATCTTCCCACCAATCGTAACTTCAACTTCAATAATTACACTCCCCTCCCTTCTCTTCCAGCATCAAACCATGTCCACCAAATAATAAATAGGGAAAAGCAAATAATCGCATCCCAAAGCTATAAATTAACACATTCCGTGAATCAAAAAATAAAACTCCAGGTTCATGTACACATCCTCTCTGCCACTACTGCTGCCCCGGAATAACCTCCACATATCTACTCGCGCCACCCTTCCTCCCCTTTCTTCCTCCACTCGGCGTCCCACGTCTCGCCGTCGGTGGCCTCAAAAGCTCCTCCATAGCGTCCCCTCCACTAGTCGGGGGTCTACTCAACGGTGATGGTGCTGCTGGCGGACGCTCCATACTCGGCGCAGGACTTGGGGTCAGGCCTCTTGGCGGTCCTGGGGGTGGAGCTAGCCCTGTAGTAGTCGGTGGAGTGGGTCTTGCTGGTGGCGGTGTAGGATTGGACGGTGGTGTGCGTCTTGCTGGAGGCGGGGTAGGAATAGTTGGAGCCGGAGTTTCCGAGCCGCCAGCTTTCTTATTGACCCAGCGCTTCAATTCGGCATCATAAACGAATGCATTTTCTTCACCGAGCTTCGCTTTGATGGGGCCTTGCTGCTGCTGGTCCGAGGGGTCTTTACGGCCGAACCAACCGCCGAACCAGCCTTTTTTCTGTCCGCCGTTCTCTTCGTCTGCGTTAGTGTTAGCGGCGAGAGAAGAGGGGAGGGGGACGAACCTTTTGCTTTTTCCTCCACTGCATTGCGCTTTTCTTCCTCTATGGTTTTGTTAACGGCTTCGGCTTTTCGGAGAAATTCGGCATCGTCATCGTCGTCGTCCATGAAGCTTTTCTTTGGCTTTTTGTTTTGCTCTTCCTTTTCATCGGCGGAGTCGACATCGGGTTCCGGCTGGTATGGTACGAATCCGTCACTGGGGGGTTCGTAGCCTCCGGTTGAGTTTGGAGGTTCGAAGCCAGAGCTGACAGGAGACGACTGGTATCCATTGCTCATTGCCGGCGGCGAATACCCAGAGCCCTGGGCGGGGGTGTTTGCTTTCTCCGGCACCTCAGGTGTAGCTTCAAGGGAAACACGCGGCGCATAAGCGGACCGGGGACTCTCGTATGGGTTGGGGGACGGTTCATACGAAGGCACTTGTGGCTCGTAAGGATTTATGTTGGGTTCATACACACTCCCATTCATAGCTGGCGGCCCACGGTAACTGTCAGAGCTCGCCCGACGATTGGGTTCATATATATTTGGCCGTGCACTTTCCACTGAGCTCCGTGCGGTTGTAGTGGATGGTGCATATCGGCTTGTTGCAGCGGTTGCCCTTGCAGCAGTCGGTGAGCTGCCGCCCGATGTAAGACCGGGTGTGTACATGGGACCACCACTACTGCCATAAGTTCCATAAAGATCGACGTTTGATTGGACCCTGCTAACTCCAGGTGTGATCTTACCAAACGGTCCGTCGCCGTCGGATTGAAATCCGTTGACTCCTTCTTGCCCCTCTTCTTCTCCAGAAACGAACTTGTTAAATGCGCCCCACATGGAGGAAGAAACAGCATCCGAGGTGAGCTTAGGAATCCACTTGGACGCATTCGCCGAAGATGATGCATCTCTAGGAGCCTCTTGTAGTCGTTTGGTTAGGTCCTCAAGGACATGGTAAAAGACTGGGTTGAAGTAGGGACTGGGCTTGCCCCAGGCCTTTCCTGCGGTAGCAACAGAGTCGCAATACTTTTGCGCAGCCGTCTTGTTTCCATTCTCGGCAAGAATTATGGCATGGTGAATCTTCCAGAGCTGCAAATGAGGGAATATCGGAGTTGCAGTACTGGCGTGGGGTGCCAAGGAAACGGCAAGTTCGTAAATCTCGCTGAGAAGAGTCGAGTCGAGATCCCTCCCCAGTTCCGATTTTGTCCTGTGGTTCGCACCGAGCAAACAGAAATCGGCCGTCGGTTCGTCAGGGCCACCAAACAATGCTCCTCCACCGCCAAGCGGGGACTGTCGAGCAAATATGTAGCTATAAACCTTTAACATCGACCTCTATGAAACTATCAACGGAACTCACCAAATATGAGAAGCAGCAACCCAACCATAGTTAGCCAACAATCGTCCAAGTGCTAGAATACTCGCTTGGTCACCGGGACTGCGGTTGCTAAGAATCAGCGCCAACGTCTCTCTCCACTTCCCAAGTCGATCATCAAGGCTCTGCTCTTGTCCTCGTGAGGTAGAGAGCATAGGCATTCCCATCCGCGCACTCGGAGGTATGAGTTCATCGACACTTTCTTCCCAATTTCCAGCCAACGTTGCGTATAGTACAGCCAAGCTTTCAGACCCTTCACCCAGCGTCTTAACCTCGGACTTGACAAACTCCTCCACAACGCGTTTCCAGAGATCCTTTCCAACAGTGCCCGAGATCAAGAAGGCATGAGTCCAAAGCCGTTTGTCGGCAGCAAACCATACAGCACTCTCGCGGTCACCAGAGAGAAGCTTCTTCCGGAAGGTCGTCATGGCCTCAGAATCAACTGCCTCGGCATTGGCGGGTTGCATGTTCGAAATCCCAGCCATAGGAACGAATCCAGACATCTCTTGGCTATCTACTGACTGGGGAATTTCGGGTGTAAGAACTTTCCGCACGGCAGTATCTATCTCAGGTGTCCCCTCAACGGCGCCGTCATGCTCTACCATGATCCGGACGATCTTCCAGAGCATACACTTTTCTTCTGCTGCCTGCCTTTTGGTAGTATCATAAATGTCCATCAGAGTCTTTTCAAAGCCCTCAATCCTGAAATCCATATATGCCATGGTTTCCTTTTTCTTGGTCTTGTTTGAAGATTTGTTACCGGTCCAAACAGGACCCGGAAATTTCTCAAGCTCCTCTGGCAGTGGCAAAATATCCTTCAACTGCCGGTTTTGGACCACTCCGGGGGAGCACTTAATGACAGTACTATGCAAATCACTTGCAAATCTTTGTGTCCGGGCCGGAAACATTGTTGTCACGCCTCCAAGACCCCATGTAAATACCGGTGCACCCTGCCACCTCTTGAGTTCATCTTGTGCCGTGATGTCATTTGGAGGCATAAAGTTAAGCTGTATAGACTCCCTTCGAGGTTCAAACAATGCCGCTTGTGAGCTTTGCTGTTGATCGGCAAAAGCATAATCTTCGAGTAACGTCGAATGAGCAAGTGCCGAAGAAGGCCGCTCGTAGGGGTCTCTTTGCTTCTGTCCAATCTTCGGTCGTCCGTAGTACAACCCTGGTGAGCTAGTTTGTGCTCTCGGAGGTGGTTGAAAAGTCTCAGGACTCGATGATGTGGATCGCGGAGTATACTTTTGCGGCGAGAGCTGGCGTTGCGCTACGCTTGAAGGTGGCGACCCGATGTTTTTACGATTGGGTGGGGGAGTCGAGATGCTCCGGGAATGTGGAGCTGCTGGTGGATACCGTCCATTTCCAGTCGACGGCGGCGGCGGAGGCATGCTCGACCGCTGGTTAGAAGGTTGTTCGTTTTCCAAACCAGCACTATCTTCTTCTTCGGGTGCCTCCATAACCGCTGGTGGTAGACCTGAAGCTGTCCCCGGTCTCGATGAGTGTAGAGCATGATGTTCAACTGAAGTTCGCCTTGGCTGTTCTAGGGAATACTGTCCACTTGCGGGTCTCGACGAAACTCCAGGGGGAGATATTGGTGGCGGCATAGATGAAGGAGCATCTCCTTGTTGCGGTTGTACAGCAGTAACAGTTGCAGGGGGTGTTGCATAAACACCTGCTGCGGGACTGGTGGGTTGCGGAGGTCCAGCGGGCCTCGGGGCATACTTTCCTGTTGCTGCAGGGGGCGTTGGCTGCGCCTGGATTGGAAGCATTGGGGCCGGACCAGACGAGTACCCACCCATAGGTGTAGATAGTGCTGTTGGCGGTGGTGCATAACCCTGGCCCTGAGAAATAGCTGGTGAATATCGATTCGTCGCAGCAGTAGCTGGTGGAGGTGCATATGCAATGGCACCGGCAGACCCCTGTCTAGCCATCTGCTGCGGTGCCGGCGAATACTGAGCTGGTTGCGCCGTTTGAGGACTTAGTTGCTGCGGATTTTGAGCGAAATGTTGGACCTGAGTATGTGGAGGCGGCGGAGCATAGGGCCCTTGGGGCTGCTGTTGAGGATTATAACTTCCAGTTCTCGCCATATGTGGTGGTGCTGGTGCTAGAGGTCCACCCATACTGCCTAGCGCATATCGTCCCATAGCACTACTAGCTCTTGGTTTTGGCGGTGCGATGGGCAATTCCTCAAAAAACTGCTGCTTTGGTGGCACTGCTGGTTTGGGTCTTACGGACGCCTGCGGGCCGGGTGCAAGAGGCATGCTGCTACTTCTCAGCGGTGGAGAGACCAAGCCCATAGCCTGGCCTTGTACTGGATTGAGATTGCTCGGCTGGCGCCTGAGAGGAGGTGCAATAACATCCATCGGCAAGTCATAGGGCGATTTATAGCCCTCTGTTTTATCGACGAAGCTTTGAGGCTTCTTCTTTGGTTGAAGAGATTGCGCTTGGGGGGAAAATGCGTCATATGGGGATTGTGTCGGTGTGGGGAAGTAGGCAGACTGGGTATGACGAAGAGTCTGCGTGGGGGGGAACGCATTCGACTGGGGTGCGTAAGATGATGGCTGCTGAGGCTGTGGTTGTTGAGACTGTGGAATATATCTTGCCCCTGTTGCCGGAGCTAAGGTTTCCCTTACTAGCGGTAGAGATTCGGGTTGGTCGTCTGGAAGAAACCCCTCGTCATCACTAGGCAGAAATCCTTCGTCCTCGTCATCTAAAAATTCATCGTCGGCCAGTGCAGCCTGCCATTTTGCCGTAACATCTTCGTCTTTCGGCGCTTCAGTCTGTGCCTTTGCCGGCGACTGTTCCCGATCCAACTGACCGAAAAAGTCATCTTCTATAGGCATAGGTTCTGTGAACAAATCCGCAGGTGTCTCCACCTCCTCCTCTTCAATCTTAGCTTCGGGAAGTTGCGAGAAAACCTGGCTTGTAACTGTACTCTTGCTTGCAGCTACACCCTCACCAGAGTGAAATGGATGTGTACTACCAGCCAAAACCTGCTCGGTGCTCTTCCGTTTGACTCCCCCGAACACGGGTTCTGTGTCAACTGTAACTTGGTCCATACCCGCAAATAATTCATCGCTCGAATCCGGTTCTGACCCAAAAAAGTCCATCTCTTTCTTTGAATCAACTATCAATTCCTCATCGTGCATCAACGGCAATCCCTCATCGTACCGCTGCTGCACGGAATCCTGCCGCTGCAATTCCAAAGCATTCGAGTTAACGCCCATTGTGTGTGTTGGCAGACCATCCTGCTGGCTAACCTGCGAAAAGAAATCGTCGTTATCATGTGCACCCGAAAAAAAGCCGTCCTGCTCAACCGTCGGTGAATCAAACATTCCCCTCCCGCCTGCCGCTGTCGCAACTTCTGTAGCCATCATATTCATCAAACTCTGTTCGTCCGGCTCCGTCTGGGCAATCGGGGTAATGGCGGGGAATGACGTCGATCGCTCCGGAGCCTCTCTACGCAGCTGTGCAAATGGGTCGGGTCCTCCAGAAACGTGCTCTTGAAGTGCAGCAGGATCGTCGAACCCCCAGTTGATGCTATCTTGTTGGTCGTGCTGTTCTTGTTGCTCGTCTGGTTGCGAGGAAGGAGTTGGGCCAGGTGTGACCTCTGTCGGGGATGGTAAGCTGGATGGTATTTCTTCGCTCACGGCTGACTGCGTATGTGGCGGTGGCGGTGTTGATGACGGTTTTGACGGTGCGTGCGGCGGTGCGACCATAGCTGCAGGTGGAATATCCTCAGCCTCCTGCAGTGTTGCATTGGCTACCTGCTCTTTCGCGTTCTCCGACTCTGGTCTCGACCCTATGCCGCATACACGCGATTGGTTAGCTACAACAATCTCCAAGAAAGGGGTAAGGAACGGCGCATTTAGGAGAATTCAACGAACCACCATCATCTGCACTCGTGCTATTGTTCCCGTCATCGCGATCTCCATACTGGTCCACATATGTAAGAGTGGTTAAGTCGGTTTGAGAAACCGCTCTCGAGATCGCAGGTGTATTAGAGGAGGTGTGGACCTCACATAACGGATTTTCACACGGCTGACCAACGTCTTCGACGTGGCAAGTCATCGGTCGTAACGACGCGGTTGATTCGCATTCTGGGAGAGGTGCGGGAGGTGTTGGCTGATCTGAAGAGGTAGACTGGTCGGCGGACATGTCGTTGGAGGGTCAGCAGTGTGCTGTGGAGCTGGGACGGAGAGCTATTGATGTTTGAATGTGAGAAATCAAAGGGACATGGTCGGGTCCACCGGTTCGATTGCGAGGGTTGTATTGGGTAGGTTAGTTTAGGAGGATTTCTTGTGGATTGTCGGTGGTTGAGAAGAGGAGGGAGTGGTGGGAGGTGGTGATTAAGTTCCGGTGCGGGCTCCGATGAGGACACTCATACCTCAATTGAAATCCGGATTACTAAACGAGCCAATCAGCATGCGAGTTCGCAACCAAGAAACGGGCATTCACTCGCCAACGGCCACTGGCCTTATGGTATCTCTACGAACACTCCCCACAAAACAAGCTTCTGCCGAACTCACTCTATTCAGACGACAAATAGTTTCCTCTCCCCAATAAAGGATAAAAGCGCAGTGCAATTGCTCCTCTCTGACTTACAGCCGGCACGTGCAATGTGCAATTAATTAACATCTTAGGCCACCAACAGCTCGAGCCCCACTCCAACCACACAGCTCGAGCCCCACCCAACTCAGAAACACCACAACAAACTATCACAATAATGCCACGACCCGTTAACTATCTCAACCACGAAGACTGTCCCGCCGAGTCCGATGGCTTCGGCTGGGAGCAACGGCCGGGTACTACCTACGACGTTCCAGTGTGGATGGAGCGAATGGGGATGCTCGATCTTCCTGAATGGATGCGCACCGAAGATGGCTCCTGTGACGTCAACTATACCTCGTCTATGGGCACAGACAAACCGGAAATCTACACCACATCGCTTAGTGAGATCTCACCGGATGAGCCGCAGCTTCCCAAGCGGGAACAATGCCGCTTCTTTGCCCGCCACGGTCGCTGCAAATTTGGCGAGCACTGCTACTTCTCTCACGACATGAACACTGATGGTGAGTCTAAGAAGAGCGGCTGGATCAAGGAAAAGGACTGTAAGAAGTCGTGGGAAGAGAGAGCGCGAGAGGCACGTGAGAAGAGGGAGGATGAGGAAGGGAAGAAGGTTAGGGTTTGTAGGTTTTACGGGACCGATGAGGGATGCAAGAAGGGTGTTTTCTGCATGAATAGGCATATTGATTGAGGTAGGATAAGTGCAGTGCCGCTACGTTCTGTTGAAAATTACGTTGACGGACAGCAGACGACGACAACGCATGAGGGAACTGTTGATGAGCATTTGGATTCTTTCGGTGGCGAATGGTGCAAAGGTACTAATGGGCTTAGTTATGGGCATTATCATGAAACATGAAAGGCGTTCAAATGGATAATAATGACATTACTTCTCAAACTGTTGCTTCTATGGTGATAGTTCGAACGCGTCCTAATCCCGCATCGGAGAAGTAGAGATAAGTGCATACTTAAGCATGGAAACATAGTATGCATCCACATGTATGTTTTGTCAAGCTCGCGTGTATTGTGAAAGAAATGTTTTGACCCGACCCTGACGTCATGGCAACGATATGGAGTCACTAGAGTACGCGTCGCGTCTTCCATGATTCACCCCCGCTACCACCACCACCACCACCACCACCACCACCACCACTACAATGCAATCTCCTTCTCTCGGTCTTAACGAAAATGACCCACGTGGTATATCTATCTTCCATCCCCTTCACACTTTCGCTGCGACTGACAGGCAGCAGCAATCCTTGAGCGTTCCCGCTATGCCCGGCACGCCCAAATCCTCGCAATCAACATGTCCTTCAATCACCTCCTCACGCGCTTTCCTCCGCCGCCAGACTGGCGCGAAAAATATGCCTTACTCGAGAGGGCGCCATATCAAGAAGAACAGGAGATAGAGGTAGAGGAAGAGGAAGCAGCACCACCACCACCGCTGCCACCGCCGCCGCCGCCGCCGAAGACGGTAAGGCTTACCCGTGCCGCGCGCCGGCGCTCCGAAAACACCACCTCCACCTCCATCTCTGCTCCGCAGCGCAAGCCAAAAACAACCCACCACAACGTCCCCGAAAAGTTGCTAATGCAGTTGAATCATTACCCAGAACTCCGCCAGCGGCAACGGCGGCGGAGGAAGGTGCCGGTGAGGCGGAGCACGGGGGATATGGTGGATTGGCTCATTCTGAGTTGCGCCAAGGAGGGAAGGCGCCGGAGAACGTGGGAGGAGAAGGGGAAGGGGAAGGGGAAGGGGAAGGTGTGTTTGGGTAGGAACGTAGACAGGGGGAAGAGGGAGGGGTGGAGGGGTGGTAGGAGCATGAGAGATGCCCGGGGATAATGTGTGAGAGCGATGAGATGAGAGCTTTACAATGATACGAGTGGTGTCTCGAAAAGATATAATCGTACTTAGTTTCGCCGTCACTCTTTTGAAACTGGTTTAGGCTGGCACTGACTGGAGTCTCATTGTTTTAGAGTGCAATGCTCTAGATCCCGCCTAGGATTGCATCAGGCCCATACCCATGTAATTGCATAGCGGGCTTAGTACGTGATGAGGTGAAGTTACTGCTACAGCAAATTCACATGTATAAAGTCCTAAGCTCCCCTTCGGACTTGCCCTATGCCACGGGACCTAGGGGCGGAACCTCTGGTATATGGAACGGGATTAGGCGGTACTTCTCGATCCTGTCTCGTGTGCATCACTAGTTCCAACTTCCAAGACACGTCGATTCCGGAGGTGCAGTTCGCCCTGAAGTTTTACTGCTGCCTCTCCAAGGTTACCAACGGAAATATCCTATCGGGCGTCTCGTCAGAGTTTATATGTGTACACACAAACCCCACGTCTCACCCTAATCCCTGAATGATCGCCTACCTAGTCCTTGCCGAGGCAACGTTAGACTGGAGGGCGGTTTGAAGACAAAAGGAGCGGCATAAGGTGAAGGAATCAAAGACCCGGACACTATTCGTGAGCCCAAGTTGACGTACTTTCGGTCGATATCTCGCGTCTAAGTGGTAATGCCGTTATATGTTATTACCCACGGAGTCCCGAGATGTCCTGCGGCTTCTTAAAACCGTCCTGGGATATCTCGCCCCGTAGCTGCTTGCTTGGGGTCATGGAGGGAACTTCAAAAGGCCAGATCTCAAACTATTGGTAATTTACTAGTTACAGGACGAAAACACACACAAATACAATCTGATGTAGAATACGATGATTCCACGCAACAGGAATGGGCTAGACCATCTCAACCTCATCGATAGACCAGGAAAGGACATATATGTCAACACGAAAATAGTCAACAGCGGCACGCTAGGCGGTAGACAAATTCGTGACATTTTCGTCACCGAGTAGGATAAAATTGTAGAGCTATAGAGTTCTTGCGGCTATCAGCCCTACGGCCGAATGAAAACGTGAGATACCCCTTTTAAAAGGTATCATGAAGAGACACCATGAGAAGGCGCCATAAAGGCGCTGTTAAAAGGTGTCACTCCACATAGATCTCACTGGCAGTGTCCTAGTATGTACAAAAAGCACCAAACCATGCACATCATATTCTGCCTTTCCAGCTTTCCTTGTTCACTTCTTTGTTTGTTATCTTGTACTCCCTCCGTTAGTTAGTGCTAATGCAGGTGACGGTGATGATGTAGTAGCTGACAGAAGGGCGCTGAACCTTATTTGAGACAGCAATGATAAAACGTAAAACTATTGGAGTGACGCTTTTTAGACGCCTTTATAGCCTCTAAAGCCGTATCTCACGTTTTGCTTCCGTTATAGGGCAGTGGAGAGCGGCCAAGAACTACCTCGCCGATACTATTCATAGGCACCCCAGATGCCGCACGACATGCCTATGAGCTTGCCCACCTTGGCGACGGCCTTCGGGGCGAAGCTGAGCACCCACACACCCATACACCACTCAAAACTGATGGTGGATGGAGCATATCCAATCGCCTCCATTACGTCTAAAGTGATTGTGGCGGCGTTTTTGTTTTTGTTTTATTCATACTGTATGCACTCTAATTAGAGTATGACAGAGCCCCACATATCCCCTCCGCCTCCGGGCAAGCCGGTTAGATGGCGGAGTTCCCCACCCGCTACCCTTTTCCCCTTCACCGGGGGGCTGGCACTGGGATTCGAACCCACAGCATTGTGACCGTATACCCCGCCTATATTTTCAGGAGCGATACCACTGCGCCACGGGGCCAGCCTGATTGTGGCGCGGTTATTTAGCTTGTCGCCGAACGAGGTGCTCTCGCACGCAGTGACTTTATAGACACGGTGCCGCCAAGAGGGAGAAGGATGATCACCAACAGGTCGAGGATCCACAGGCTAGTTAGTGTTGCCGAGGATAACAGGGTTGAAGAGAAGCTTTTAGACGGGTTATAGGTAGCGTACTGTTCATAGACAAGGGCGGCAACACGTTCATAGAGCTGCATCTTAGAAGCGTGGTATTTACCCCTGCCTCCCGTCAGTACGTTTTAGGGCACCATTAGGAGCTAGCACGTACATTTGTCGCAAAGTTTCATTGCCGTCATTAATACAGCATTTGCTATTTTACGCTGCATGCGGCGCATGGGCTGGTAGGCCATCCTGTCATTGCGCAGCGTGACCTCTGTGATGCTTGGCTTGGTAGTGAGGTCTTCAAGGAGAACATATTGGTAGTAGTCAGAGTGAAGTGATTTCAATGGAAAAGGGTGTGAACCCGAGAAGTGATGGATGAGGTGTGCGCTTGACAACCAGAGTCTAGGGGCGGGGGCGGATGAGATGACAATAAGCGGGAAAGGACGGAGAAATCAGCTAAGAGTAATGTGTGTTTATGTGCAATGCTTGAATAGAACTAACCAAAATCGGGATCCTTCGTGCACAAAGAAGCTCTAGTCTCGGTCCGAGACTACACAAGTTGAGAAGTAAAGAAATGGGAATTCTGCTTGGCCTCGGCCTCACATAGGGAGCCGGCGGGCTCATGGTGGCGCCGCTCCCGGATAGAGGTCGAGATAGTGGGGGAGATATGTGGATTAGTTACCTTCTTGGAGTATCGCTGGAAAAGAAGGGGTTTTCGGACGGTCATTTGACTATCGTTGGGTTAAAAGTTCGGATTCATGATGTGAAATATTAATGTATAGTATACCGTTGGAAATGAACAGCTATATATATGTAATTCGTAGGGTTTCAAAAAATAGCAATGAACCCAGCAGGATTTGGTTATACCTACGGGTTGTCTTCGTGTACTGTCCATTTTACTGACAGTTCTGTAACTGTTTTTTGAATTTCTTGTACTATAACCCTGTTACCTGCGCGTATACTCTACTAATTCAATGTTCTCAAGTTCTCCAAGAAATACCTACATGTAATTCCGCATCAATACCATCACAATACTTACAACATCCTGTATTAAACGGAAAACAGTCTCTGAATAGTTTCAATTTTCAAGAGTCAAATACATAGAAGATTTGGTACGGCATACTATCCCCTACATGCCTGACTTTATTAGATTTGTTGCACTTCCTATTTGGAATGCCGATCATAGGATTGACTAATCAAACGACTAAAGATGGCTCAGCTTGACATTGATCGACTAATGAGCTTTCAGGGCTGAAAACTGCAACAAATCTAAGATAATCCGGTGTGTAGGGGATAATCATTTTCTAATAGCTGTAAAACAGTTTTCATTGGAGATCGTCACCAATCAGTTAAGTATCCGTCCCAAAAATACCTCCTTTTCTAGTACTAAGTACCGATTCCAACACCCTCATGTCTACCTATCAGGTATTGCCAATCGGCATAGAAAATAAGAAATAGAAAAAAAGTTTGGACGGCGATACGGAAGGGGAGCGGTCTGGTGGTTGATGAGCGGATGGACTTAAGCAGAGGTGCTAACGATGATGTTATTGCTACTGACGTCAGGAGAAGAGGGGAGAAGATAATGAGGATAGTCAATGTTTAGGATCAGAGAGATGGGCAGTCGGGAGAGCGACTGGCACAAAAGTTGAACTGGCAGAGAGTCATCCGGCAGGGTGGCAGTGTCCTCGCAGGAGACTTCAACGCCCACAGCAGACGATGGGATCCGAGATGCCGAGGGCAGCGGAATGCTGCCTTCTGGGAAGAAGTGATTGATGAAAATGGACTGGAGATCGAAAATGACGGCCAGTCCACCTACCACTGGACGAGAGAGGGCCACAAAGGCGAATCGGTCATCGACCTGACTTTAGCAAACCGACCAATTACAAAGTGGTCCATACTAGCCGATGACCACGCCACTGGATCTGACCACGAAGTTATAGAATGGGAGGTGGAAGTTGACAGGCAGGAGGAGGCGGACCATGAGAGGGTAGTGGGGTGGAATTTAGCGGCCATGACGGAGAAGGACGCGGAAGCAGCAGAGAAGCTGTGGACTGAATTAGCGAGGGAGAGAGCTCACCTGGATGCAGAGTGTACAGAAGACGAGGTGGAGCAGGGGGCCGCATGGTGCCAGGAAGCAATGAGCATCGTTCTCGATGCCACAGCGAAGAAAATCAGGATCTGCGCCAAATCAAAGAGGTGGTGGAATGCTGACATCGAAAAAAGAAGAAAGGCGGTCGGTAGGGAGAAAAGAAAACGGAATTCGGAAGAGGCCGCCCAAGCGAAAGCTGAGCTCCAGAGGTCGATTCGGCGATCCAAGAGCCGAATGTGGAGCGACTATTTACAAAACCTCAGGGGAGCCAAGGTATGGAGAGCAGCACGATATGCCAATCCTCGGGCAGGTGCGACCGTGGAAGTCCTCACAGATAGAGAAGGCAAGTAAGAAAACACAATCCTGGAGAAGGAAGAGATGCTGAGACGCGAGTCTTTTCCCCCGAACGACGACAACCAGTACTACGAGCTACCTCCAGCAGGAAGCGCACATACACGCGTCACCGAGCAAGCAGTTGAGCGAGCCCTGTATTCTCAATCAATCAAGAAAGCACCCGGGCCAGACAAGCTGTTGTTTGGTGCCATACGGCTGCTCTGGAAGTGGGACAAAGAGAGGATCATGAGGCTGATGAAGGCGGCCATTCGCACGGAAAGACACCCAGCTATATGGAAGCGGGCCAGTGGGGTGGTGATTCGCGAGCCCGGCAAAGATGACTATACGAAGCTGAAGGCCTACCGCTCTATATCCCTGCTGAGCTGCATGGGAAAAGTGGTTGAAAAGGTGGTTGCGGAACTACTGTCAGAAGAGGCCGAGAGAAGAGGGCTACTGAGCGACAGACAATTCGGGAGCAGGAAGGGGCAGTCAGCCATTGTTGCAGTGGCCATCATGGTTGACAGAGCTCATGCAGCATGGACAAACGGCCACATAACAGGCGTGCTTCTCATGGACATTAAGGCAGCCTTCCCAAGCGTGGCAAAAGGAAGGCTAGTCAACTTAATGAAGGTCAGGCAGATGGATGGAGACCTTATACGATGGATGGAGAGCTTTCTCTCAGAGTGACCGGTGGAGATGATAATCGAGGGCAATGCCATGGAGAGACACCCAGTGGAAGCGGGGGTTCCACAGGGCTCACCTGTGTCACCGATTCTCTTTGTGATCTACACCTCAGGACTGATCAAATGGGTCGAAGAGTACGTCTCCACAGAAGGGCTGTCTTTTGTAGATGATCTCGGCTGGGTGGCGACTGGAAGTGATGTCAATCAGGTCGTCACGATACTCGAGAGATGCGCAGCAAAGAGCATGGAATGGGCAAGTAGACGAGGGCTACAGTTCGATACGGCAAAAACGGAAGCAGCACTGTTTCCGCGCAGACAAGGCCACAAGAAACACCTCTGGCCAATGCTAACAGCAAAGATCAAGGTCGGGAACGGATTCATACAGTTCAACACAGAGGCGACGCGCAGGCTAGGCGTCTGGATGGATGCGCACCTGACGTTCAAGGAGCACCACAACCAATGCATGAAGAAAGCCAGAGCAGCAGAAGCGAGACTCTGAACCCTCACAAAGACATACGGCGTAGTACCAGAGAGCGTAAGGGCCGTCCTAGTAGCGTGCGTCCAAGCGGTTGCACTGTATGGGAGCAAGCTCTGGTGTGATCCCAAAGAAGTAGGCAGGCGAGACGACCTCCAGCTTCTCCTCAATCGACAAGCCAGATCCGTCCTGGGCGCGCTGCCCACGACCATCAGCAACAACGCTAGTTTCCGTCTGAAACACCCGGGTGTTCCAGAGGGCACTGACGGCTCTGACGGAACCTCGTACCCTCTGACGGAGAATTACATGCTACCCGTGGCATACCTACCTCCATTACTTTGCGCCTGGTATACGCACCATCAGAACGGCACGTGTGTTACACTCTTCGCAGGGGCTGCAGTTATGGTGTAGCCGTTTACACAATGCCTGGTGATGTTTATGCCTTTCTTCGGCCGATAGCCACATTTAACCTCTCCGCTATTGCTATAGCTATATATCGGATGCCGCACTCGCCCCATATATGTTTAGCTTTGAGATTTTGTCACATATTGCAATACAGTCTTCGCTTCGGATACATCGCTTGCCATTGCATTTGCTTCACCATTATTGTATTTTACAGGTCTGAAATATACAGTCTAATCTTCACACTCTCTTGTACTATGCCCTTAGTCCTCCAAATTCTGCGTTGATCCATCATCGGCTTGCAATGCTTATTCCTCCTCATCCGCATCCGCATCGTCGCCATCCTCGCACTCATACCCATCGACATCACTGGTTCGCAGGTCAAACCTACTATGCCCTCAGTCTTCCACATTCTGCGTTGATCCATCATCGGCTAGTGATGCTTCTTCCTCCTCATCCGCATACGCATCGTCACCATCCTCGACCTCATACCCATTGACATCACAGGTTCCCAGGTCAAACCTCTCGAGTTCAGTCACGGGCCGTCGTCGCTGGCTGGCAGTGGGGATGGCATCGTGCACGTCGCTTTCATCACCTTCATCTTCGTAATCCCCGCTGCCCCCTGGCATCCTGAAATGAAGTTCGTCATCCGTGCAATTGTTGTCTATCGGGATGTTTGGGTCAGTGCTTCTGATCTCAGGCTCCTCAAGCGCCACTTTGGAGGTCAAATAATCAAGAAGAATAGCATTGTCAACACGTGCTGCTTCCACGCTGATCACCATGGCAGGTGTTGGGTTCTCCGCCTGTTGGATCTGACGCTTGACTGTAGCAAGAGTGTTGTTATACACCCTCTGTTGGTAGCTCTCCAGTAGTGTGTTCCAGGAATTCATCAAGAATGCATATGTGTCTGCAACGCCAGGCGAGGATAACAACTTGCGACCCGTTGCAGCGCAGCAGGATGTGTTCTTACCACTTTCATTCTTGTAATTGAAGTAGTTCGAGCGATCAGGTCTGTCGGCTTTCAGTTTTGACTTGGAAGCTTTTGGATGAACACCTTTGTTCTTTTGCCACTCCAGGAGAGCATGGCACAACGCGGTGCAGGTAAACATGATCAGTGGCGAGGGTATATGACCGTCCTTGTCGTCAATCATGGAATTATAAAATTCATCAGCATACTTACCGCGGTTATTCGCCCGATGATAAAAGTTGATGTAAATAAACCGCGGGATTGCTTCCGCCTGGAAGTAAAGTGGATGCTGGCCATTCGTTAGCAGTTTTTGACACTCTGTGCGTTGGATTTGGACCGCGTACACCACCTTCCACACGCTCTGCTAAAGGAAAAAGATACTTATTGTCTGCCAGAAGGGAATCAATGAATTCCAAACGCTCTGCGTTGGATTCAAAGTGGTGGAGATCATATAGCTCTGCTATATTGTCCCTTGCTGATTG